>Ga0209599_10000148_pt1 | contig 49228 bp, 49 predicted proteins | sample Shrwel_input2_FT_FD_187534 | JGI IMG/M metagenome (GOLD analysis project Ga0209599, IMG submission 187534) | Subsurface microbial communities from deep shales in Ohio, USA - Utica-3 well 1 S input2 FT (SPAdes) (version 2) ...
TAACTGATAACTGATAACTGATAACTGATAACTGATAACTGATAACTGATAACTGATAACTGATAACTGATAACTGATAACTGATAACTGATAACTGATAACTGATAACTGATAACTGATAACTGATAACTGATTGTATTTCTGCATAACGCCGCTTTCTGCTAATATGCACGCCCCATACGTCTTGTGTTTTTATCGCCTAAGGAGAAACTCATGGTTGAACGCCGTCCTGCTTATCAACGTATTTTGTTAAAACTATCAGGTGAAGCCCTCGCAGGTGATGCAGATATGGGGATTGATCCTAAAGTCATCACCCGTATGGCTTTAGAAATTGGTCAACTTGTTGGCATTGGTGTGCAAGTCGGGATTGTCGTTGGCGGTGGTAATTTGTTCCGCGGTGCGGCATTGCAAGCGGCGGGCTTAGACCGTGTTGCAGGCGATCACATGGGGATGTTGGCCACGGTCATGAACGGTATTGCCATGCGTGATGCCCTCGAACGTAATAATATTAAAACGCGTATTATGTCCGCCATTCCGATGAGTGGTGTGGTGGATCATTATGATCGCCGTGCGGCAACGCGTGCGTTACAAAGTGGTGATGTCTGCATTTTTGTTGCAGGCACAGGAAATCCCTTTTTTACGACGGATACAGCGGCGTGTTTACGCGGTATCGAAATCAACGCGGATGTGGTGTTAAAAGCAACCAAAGTGGATGGGGTTTACGATTCTGACCCGATGAAAAATCCTGAAGCGGTGAGATACGATTATTTAACCTTTGATGAAGTGTTGGATAAAAAATTAGGTGTAATGGATTTGACGGCCATTTGTTTATGCCGCGATCAAAATATGCCTTTACGTGTGTTTAATATGAACAAAACAGGGGCGTTATTGAATTTGTTATTTGGCGATGCTGAAGGCACGCTGATTGGTAACGCTCGTCGATAAACTCGCCCCGTTGAGGATACAACCATGATTAATGATTTGAAAAAAGATTGCGAAATTCGTATGCGAAAAAGCGCAGAGTCTTTAGACCAAGCGTTTACGAAAGTACGGACAGGACGTGCTCAACCGTCGATTTTAAAAGACGTGATGGTGCCATATTACGGTACAGACACTCCGTTGGCACAACTGGCTAATATCGGTGTGGAAGATGCACGGACATTATTGGTTCAGCCTTATGAACGTACAATGATTGCGGTGATTGATAAAGCTATTCGTAATGCGGACTTGGGTTTAAATCCGATGTCTGGCGATGTCATTCGTATTCCTTTACCTGCATTGACCGAAGAAAGTCGTCGCAATATGCAAAAAATGGCGCGTGCAGAGGCTGAAAATGCGCGAGTTGCGGTGCGTAATATTCGTCGTGATGTCTTGGCCGACATGAAAGAGTTGTTAAAAGAGAAAGAAATTTCTGAAGACGAAGAGCGTCGTGGCAGTGACGATGTGCAAAAGATTACGGATAAGTATATCGCCGAAATCGAAAAGAACTTGCAAGCCAAAGAAGTTGAATTAATGCAGGTCTGACGTGTACTAACATTGTCTTGTGTAGGGGCGGTTTAAACCGCCATATTTGTGGGCGAATAAATTCACCCCTACAGGTAAGTGCGCAAATAAGCGATAACCACATAAGTCCTAAGATTAGTTATATATTGCCTTAGATGCTTTCGATTCGTCTTTTAATACCAAGGAAAACACCGTGACTATAGCTCCCGATATTGACAGTCGCGTCAGTGGCTTGCCTAAGCATATTGCTATTATTATGGATGGTAATAATCGGTGGGCGAAAGCTAACAGTTTGTTGGGTGGTTCAGGCCATAAAGCGGGTGAAACCGCGCTACAGAAAATTGTTGAACATGCCGCTAAACGTCAAATTGATGTCTTGACCGTATTTGCTTTTTCTAGTGAGAATTGGCGACGACCTGAACAAGAAGTGGGTTTGTTGATGCGTTTGTTTGTTCATGCTTTAGATAAACGAGTAGCCGAACTGCATAAAAATAATATTCGAGTGCGTTTTATTGGTGACAGAGCACGTTTTGCGCCACTATTACAAAACGGCATGATTGAAGCAGAATTAAAAACCGTCACTAATACGGGTATGACCTTAGTGATTGCGGTGAGTTATGGCGGCCAATGGGATGTTGCTCATGCGGCACACCAAGTTGCGTTGCAGGTGCAGGCAGGACAACTCGATCCGCAAGCGATGACGACGGAAGAGTTTCAGAAACAGTTACAACAACATATTCAAATGAGTGATTTACCGCCTGTTGACTTGTTAATCAGAACTGGTGGCGACTTTCGAATTAGTAATTTTTTATTATGGCAAGCGGCTTATGCCGAATTTTATTTCACTGATTTATTATGGCCTGATTTTAATGGTGCGGCTTTAGATGCGGCATTGGAAGATTATGCTCAACGTCAGCGTCGTTTTGGTCGCACCAGTGCGCAAGTAGAGGCTCATCATGCTTAAAGAACGGATATTAACCGCGTTAGTGCTTATTCCCTTAGTGCTGTGGTGCATTTTTGGTGATGCGACAGGTAAACAATTTGCCGCCTTTGCGGGAGCAATTGTCTTGGTCGGAGCGTGGGAATGGACTGCGTTAATGCGCTGGTCAGATAAAGCGGCGCGTGCGGGCTTTGTACTTGCCGTGGCTATTAGCCTAGTTGCGACGAGCTTTTTTGTTATTCCTGCGGTAAAACTGGCGTTATATGCGACATCCGCGCTTTTTTGGTTAGTTGCGGTGCGTGGCGTGGTGTTTTATCCAGAATCAGCGGTGATTTGGGCAAAGTCGGCGGTGTTAGTGCCTGTCGGTTTGATTCTGTTAATTCCTGCATGGGTAGGCTTAACCGATTTACAACATCTATCCCCGTGGTGGCTAATGTATGTCTTTGGTTTAGTCTGGGGGGCAGATACAGGCGCGTATTTTGTCGGTAGGGCTTTTGGCAAACATAAACTCGCTCCTCAGGTCAGTCCGGGGAAAACCATCGAAGGCATGGTTGGTGGCTTATTAACCACTAGCATATTGATTGTCGCAGTGGCGGTGTATAGAGACTTAACACTGATCCGCATGGCGGCTTTTATCTGCTTGTCGTTGTTTACGGTATTAGCTTCGGTACTGGGTGATTTGGTAGAGTCAATGGTGAAACGTCAGGCAGGCGTAAAAGACTCAGGTAATATTTTTCCGGGTCATGGTGGCGCGTTAGATCGCATTGATAGCTTGACGGCTGCTGCACCTATTTTTGCCTTGGGTTGGTGGTTGGCAGGGGGCTTCTAACTGATGCAACAGCTAACGATTTTAGGTGCAACAGGTTCAATAGGCCAAAGTACGCTTGCGGTGTTAGATTGTCATCCTGAACGCTATCGCGTCTTTGCGCTCACCGCCCATAGTCGCATTGAAGAATTAGCCGAATTATGTCAACGTTATCAACCGCGTTATGCCGTTGTTGATAATGTTGATGATATTCCTCGTTTACAAGCATTACTTTCAACAACAGTCACTGAAATATTAGCAGGCACAGAAGCCTTGGCATTTGTTGCTAGTCATCCAGATTGTGATACGGTCATGGCGGCAATCGTGGGCGCAGCAGGCTTATTGCCAACGTTGGCGGCAGTGACTGCTGGTAAACGCGTCTTACTGGCGAATAAAGAAGCCTTAGTGATGGCAGGCAGTCTGTTTATGCAGGCTGTCATTGAGCATGGTGCAACATTATTACCGATTGATTCCGAACATAACGCTATTTTTCAATGTTTACCCAGTCATTATCCTCAAGGTTTAGCCAAGGTTGGTGTTGAACGAATTTTATTAACCGCGTCAGGTGGGCCATTTCGTGAGTTCACCGCCGAGCAGTTAACAACGGTTACGCCAGCTCAAGCGTGTAAACATCCAAAGTGGGTGATGGGGCGCAAAATTTCCGTTGACTCGGCAACACTGATGAATAAAGGTTTGGAGTTAATAGAAGCCTGTTGGTTATTTTCGGCAACGCCTGAACAAGTTAAGATCGTTATTCATCCACAAAGCATTGTGCATTCTTTAGTACAGTATGTTGATGGCTCAACGTTGGCGCAGTTAGGTAATCCTGATATGCGTACCCCCATAGCTAACGCATTGGCATGGCCTGAGCGTATTCATGCAGGGGTGTCGGCCTTAGATTTAGTCCAACATCATTTAGATTTTTATCCTCCTGATGAAAGCCGTTTTCCTTGTTTACGATTAGCGCGTGAGGCAATGGCGAAGGGCGGCACAGCTCCTGCTATCCTAAATGCTGCCAATGAAGTTGCCGTTGAGGCATTTTTAGCTGAAAAGTTACCGTTTATTGCAATTCCGCAGCTAATTGAAGCTGTGCTTACACAATTGCCAATGAGTCCTGCCGATAATCTCGACACAATTCTTTCCGCCGACCAACAGGCGCGTATTATCGCGCATGATTGGTTGATGCAATATCATTCTGACTTAGTGAAGTCCTCTTAATTAGTGTTGTCTTATGAGTATTTTGCAAATCGTTATCGCGGCGATTATGGTGCTAGGCCCACTGATTGCCATTCATGAGTTTGGACATTTTTGGGTTGCACGTCGTTTAGGTGTCAAAGTACTAACCTTTTCTATTGGCTTTGGCCCTGCTTTAGCCAAATGGCGAGGCAAAGACGGCGTGGAGTATCAAATAGCGGCTATTCCTTTGGGCGGTTATGTTCGCATGGCGGATGAGCGCGAAGGTGAAGTACCCGTCGAAGACTTACCCAAAGCGTTCAACCGTCAACCTGTTTTAGCTCGAATCGCTATCGTTGCGGCTGGGCCGTTAATTAATTTATTATTCGCCGTCTTTTTGTTTTGGATTTTATTTTTACAAGGCATTGAAACGCTGAGAACCGTGGTCGGCAGTGTTAAACCAAATACCCCAGCAGCCATAGCAGGCTTACAAGTGGGCGATGAAGTGGTCGCGGTGGATAGTAAAGATACGCATAACTGGGAAGAAGTCACCTACGCGTTAATTGATCGCATGGGTGAAAATGGTTTAGTGTCGTTATCAGTCAAAAGTGCGAACGCGACAGAACCCCATATTATCAAGTTGCCCATTGCAAATTATCTCAGTCAATCAGGACAAGACCCGTTATTATCGTTGGGTTTTACCCCATATCAACCACCAATCAAGCCAATTATTGGTGAAATTGTGCCTGATAGTCCTGCCTCTAAACAGGGTTTACAGGTCGGCGATACGGTTGTTATGGCCAATAATCAAGCCATAACAACATGGCAAGACTTTGTTGAAGTGGTTAGAACACATCCAGAGCAAGCAATTAATACCCAAGTTGAGCGTCAAGGAAAAGTCGTTAATTTAACACTGACTCCGCGCATGGAGCGCGACCAAGTTGGCACAAAAGAAGGTAAGCTAGGTATTGGTGTCCAACGTCAACCCTTTGATATTCCTCCTCAATATATCCAAAAACAAGATTATAACGTCGTCACTGCCTTAGTGAAAGCCAGCGAAAAAACCTATCATCTTATTGGTATGACCATTAGCTCATTGGGTAAAATGATCGTCGGTTTAATTGGCTTAGATAATCTCAGTGGGCCGATTACGATTGCTAAAGTGGCAGGACATACCGCCGATTTAGGTTGGCAGGCGATGATTGGTTTTATGGCCTTATTGAGTGTCAGTTTAGGCGTGTTGAATTTATTGCCTATTCCGATATTAGATGGCGGTCATTTGGTGTATTACACCGTTGAAGGCATATTAGGTCGCCCTTTGTCCGAAAAAGTACAACAAATCGGTCTGAAAATTGGCGTGGCGGTGATGGGCAGCTTGATGTTTTTAGCTATTTTTAATGATTTAAGTCGGTTATTCGGCTAGTGGAATTCTTTTTTATGCGCCAGCGGTTTATACGCACTCAGCTTTCTGCACTTGTAGTTGGTTTGGTATTAGCAGTCAATGCGTCAGCGGATGATAGTCGCTTTGTGGTCAAGGATATTCGCTTAGAAGGATTAATGCGTGTTTCTCCTGCCAATATTTATGCCCAATTACCGTTAAGTAATGGTGATACGGTCGATGGCGATAAAATTGCCAGTGCTATTCGCGCATTATTCAAAAGTGGTAATTTTGAAGATGTCACGTCTGAGCGAGATGGTGATGTCTTAATCTTTAAAGTCACCGAACGCCCTGCCATTGCGAGCATTAAAATCTCAGGCAACAAAGTCATTGATACGGATACGTTGACGAAAGCGTTAAAAGATGCGGATTTAGTGGAAGGTGAAGTCTTAAAACGGGCAACCTTAGACCACATTAAAAGCGAATTAGAACGCCAATATTTTGGTCAGGGGCGTTATGACGCGTCTATTGTCGTTACGAATGACGCGAAACCGCGAAACCGTGTTGCGGTGGATATTAAAATTAATGAAGGTGACTCAGCTAAAATCCAAGCGATTAATATCGTCGGTAATAAGGCTTTTTCTGATGAAGAGTTAATCAAGATTTTTCAACTAAAAAAAACGCATCTAACGTCATTTTTCAAAAATGATGATAAATATGCTCGTGAAAAGTTAACAGGCGATTTAGAAGCATTGCGTTCTTATTATTTAGACCGAGGTTATATCAACTTTAGTTTAAGCTCGAATCAAGTCACGTTAAGTGCGGACAAGAAAAAAGTCTATATTGATATTAATCTCACCGAAGGCGATAAATACACGTTTGGCGATACAAAAATATTAGGTGAGTTGCCTGTTGATGAAAAAGAACTACAAAAATTAGTGATTATCAAATCGGGGAAGACCTATTCACAGCAATATGTAACAGCTAGCTCAAAATTAATGACCCATCGTTTGGGTACAGAAGGCTATTTATTTGCCGAAGTGAGTCCGATTCCAGATATTAATAACGAAAAGAAAATCGTTAATATTAATTTCTTTGTTAATCCCGCCAAACAAACCTATGTTCGTCGAGTCAATTTTAAGGGTAATCTGAAAACAGACGATCATGTGCTACGTCGAGAAATGCGCCAGTTTGAAGGCAGTTTAGCGTCAACCGATAAAATTGATTTGTCTAAATTACGTCTGCAACGCTTAGGTTTCTTTAAAGATGTGTCTATTGAAACACCCAAAGTACCCAATACCAACGACCAAGTCGATGTCAATGTCAATGTTGAAGAGCAGCCTTCTGGCACATTAACAGCCAGTTTGGGTTATTCAGGTAGTTCGGGGGTTATTTTTAGTTTAGGTGTCAGTCAGAATAATTTTTTAGGCACAGGCAATAAAGTGTCGATTAATTTGAATCGTTCAGATACCAGTGACTCTTATAACTTATCGTTTTTAGACCCTTATTTTACGATGGATGGCGTGAGTCGTGGTTATAATCTTTATTATAAAAAAACCAAACTGGACTCATTAAATGTCAGTCGTTACGCCACAGATTCTCAAGGCGCAAGTTTAACCTTTGGTTATCCGATTGATGAAACGAAAAGCATTAGTTTTTCCTTAGGCATTGATCAAACCGATATTACTACGGGCACAGCGGCCTCTCAGGTGGTTGACAATTTTGTTAAGGAGTATGGCAAGAGCATTAACACCTATACAGGTTCAGTGGCGTGGAATTACAGCACACTGAATCGCGGCGTGTTTGCCGATAAAGGTGCATCACAGCGATTAAGTGTTGATTTTGCTGTGCCAACCAGCGATGTCAGTTATATAAAAATGGCTTACAACGGCCAATTATATGTGCCACTCAATGAGGATTTTACCGTGCGTTTACGCACCGATTTAGGTTTTGGTGACAGTTTGCCGTTTTATCGAAACTTCTTTGCCGGTGGTTATGGTTCGGTACGTGGCTATCGCGATAATACATTAGGCCCGCGTAGTCCTTCTATTTTCTTCACGGGTGATACTGATCCTGATCCTGAAATTGTTGGTGGTAATGTCTTAGTCGAAAACTCTGCGGAGTTAATTGTACCCACACCATTCGCTAAAAATAACCGACAATTACGCACCGTCTTGTTTGTTGATTCGGGCATGGTGTATGACCGAGGCAGTGCCAACTATAGTTTTGATTTAGGTGATCTGCGTTATAGTGCGGGTATTTCTTTAGCATGGTTAACCGCTATTGGGCCATTATCATTTAGTATTTCAAAGCCATTTAATACGAAAGTAGGCGATGATAAACAATCATTTCAATTTACCATTGGACAGCAATTTTAAGCGTCCTATTATTCACACTGAGGAGAGGGTTATGCGTTTTACATTATTAACAGTTGCAGCGGCATTAACAATGGTTTCTTTGCCAGTATTAGCGGGTAATGTGGCAGTGGCCGATAGTCAAACAGCGATTATGGCGACAGATGCCGCTAAAAAAACCTTTGACAAACTCAATGCCGATATGAAACCGCAACGTGATCGTCTTGATACACTGCGTAAAGATATTGCAGGTTTTGAAGAAAAATATCGAAAAAATGCGTCGATAATGAGAGATGAAGATAAACGTGAGTTACAAAAACAAGCCGAAGCTAAAATGAATGAATTCAAAACATTAGCCGATGCAGTGCAAAAACGAGCTCAAGAAGTGCAACAAGAGATGCTGAAAAGCTTAATTCCAAAAACTGAAGTCGTGGTCGAAGAACTACGTAAAGCGGGTAATTACGATATTATTATCGAAAAGAAGAACGTGATTTTTGCTGATCCTTCGGTGGATTTAACGAAGAAAATTACTGAAAAGTTGAATGCAGCAAAATAAAAAAGCAGCCCCATGAAAAATAAGTAGTCAATTATGCAAACTTGGACGTTGGATAACATCGCTCAGTTAGTGGGCGGTACTGTACGTGGTGATGGTCAATATGTCGTTGAGGGTTTAGCAACGCTCAAAAGTGCCACATCAACAGATATTGGTTTTTTAGCCAACTCCTTGTACAGTGCTGCGTTAGTAACAACACGCGCGGGTGCGGTGTTAATACGTCCTGAAGATGCCGAAGATTATCAAGGCATTGCTGTATTGGTGGCTAATCCGTATGCAGCGTATGCGCAACTGACGCATCATTTTGACCGTACACCTAAGCCCAATGCAGGTCGCCATCCGCAAGCAGTTGTGAGCGACTTGGCTATCGTTGATGCGACGGCAAGTATTGGTGCTTGTGCAGTGATCGAAGATCATGCGGTTATTGGTGCAGGGACGATCATCGAAGCAGGTGCATTCATTGGTGCGCGTGTGCTGATGGGTAAACACTGTCGTATTCGAGCGAATGCCGTTATTCATCATGATTGTATCGTTGGCGATCGCGTGACCATTCATTCGGGCGCGATTATTGGTGATGATGGTTTTGGCTTTGTGCCTCATCACGGGCGTTGGCATAAAATTGCGCAAATTGGCTGTGTGGTGCTACATAATGATGTGGATATTGGTTGTAATACCACCATTGATCGTGGTGCGTTAGATGATACGATTATTTATGAAGGCGTGGTGATTGATAATCAGGTGCATATTGCCCATAACGTCATTGTCGGGGCGCATACCGCGATTGCGGGCTGTTGTGGCATTGCAGGCAGCACAAAACTGGGCGCGCATTGTATGTTGGCAGGTGGCGTTGGCTTAGCAGGGCATATCGAAATTTGTGATAAAGTACAGATCACAGGCATGACGATGATTACCAAGTCGATTACCAAGTCAGGTAGTTATTCATCGGGTACAGCGTTTGATAGCACGGAAAATTGGAGAAAAACGGCGGTTCGCCTCAAAAAACTGGATGATATGGCCAAACGTTTGCGTGAGTTAGAAAAACTTGTGCAGCAATTACCCTTAGCAACACCAAACGAGAGTGAATATGACGGATAGCATACAATTACCCCTTTTTAGTCATCAAATCAAAGAGATATTGCCACACCGCTATCCTTTTTTGTTGGTTGATCGAGTCACTGAGATTGAAGTAGGAAAGTCAATTAAAGGCTTTAAGAACGTTAGCATTAATGAGGAAATGTTTAATGGCCATTTCCCTAACCATGCAGTCATGCCTGGCATGTTGATTTTGGAAGCAATGGCGCAAATCTCAGGTGTGCTCGGATTTTTAACCAGTGGCAAACGCCAATCAGACGGCTATATTTATTTATTTGTGGGTGCAGATAATGCACGGTTCAAACGTCAAGTTGTACCAGGAGATTGTTTAACGTTGCACGCAGAGTTTATCACCAGCAAGCGTCAAATTCATAAATTTGCGTGTCGTGCCATGGTTGGCAATGAACTCGCAGCCAGTGCCGAAATTTTAGTGGCCGAGCAGGTAATAGCGCAATGAAAATACATCCCACCGCCATCATTGATAGCAGTGCAATTTTAGCCGACGATGTGATTGTTGGTGCTTATAGCATCATCGGTGCAGACGTTGAACTTGGTGCAGGTTGTGATATTGGCCCACACGTAATGATTAAAGGGCCAACGAAGATTGGTAAAAATAATCGCGTCTTTCAGTTTGCAACGGTGGGGGATGATTGCCAAGATAAGAAGTACAAAGGAGAGCGTACTTTTTTAGAAATCGGCGATAATAATGTTATTCGTGAAAGCTGTACTATTCATCGAGGTACAGTGCAAGATAACGGTATTACTCGTATTGGCAATAATAATTTATTTATGGTGAATGTTCATATTGCTCATGATTGTGTCGTCGGTAATGATTGTATTTTTGCGAATAATGCAGGGCTTGCAGGTCACGTCAAAGTCGGTGATGGTGTGATTTTTGGCGGTAATACGGGTGTGCATCAGTTCTGTCAAATTGGCTCTCATGCCATGATGGGCGGAGCGAGTTTGGTGTTAAAAGATATTCCCGCTTTTGTCATGGTGTCAGGTAATCCTGCCCAAGCAGCGGGCATGAACTTTGAAGGTATGCGTCGTCGCGGTTGGTCAAGCGAGACGATTACCTTGTTAAAACGAGCTTATAAAATTGTCTATCGACAAGGCTTAACCTTAGATGTGGCGATTCAGCAACTAGAGCAAGATATTCTGCCTATTTGCCCTGAATCAGCTCTGTTTATAGATACCTTGAAATCCGCAACACGCGGTATTACGCGCTAAGTTTTTCTCACGCTCATTGCTTGATATCGCTCTTTCTGGAGTCGGAAAGGGATGGGCGCGGTATTGTTCTATGTTTCGTTATCACAAAGATGCACACTCCGCTTTTTCTACTCAAGATTATGTATTTCAACAGCTTATTCCCTATATTGGCAATAAACGTCGTTTATTAAGTATTATTTTACAAGCCATTAATCACACAGGTATTAACCCTCGCCAAGCTACTTTTTTAGACATGTTTTCGGGTAGTGGTGTGGTGTCACGGATGGCAAAAAAGTGCGGTTTTCGGGTATTGTCAAATGATTGGGAGCCTTATTCAGCAGCGTTAAATCAATGTTATATCAGTTGTAATCATAGCCCCAATTTTTTAGAGTTGGGTGGTTATGACAATGTCATTGCCTATTTAAATGCAGTTAATCCTATAGAGGATTGGGTAACACGGCATTTATGTCCGAGTCATGATACCTATTTTGATACCCAAGTCGATCGCATGTTTTTTACCCGTGAGAATGGTTTGCGCTTGGATGCGATGCGTGAGCAAATTGAGATATGGGATGAAGCACAACTGATTAGCCCCTTTGAAAAGTCGTGTTTATTAGCCCCCTTACTGTATCAAGCGTGTTATATCAGTAATACTAGCGGTGTGTTTAAAGCATTTCACAATGGTTGGGGCGGTAAAACTGGGACGGCATTAACACGTATCTTATCGACCTTGCAACTGCATCCTGTGATTTTTTATGATAATCGACGGGCGAATCATACCTACCAACAAGATGCCTTATCGCTGGCCAAAGAATTAGCCGAGGTGAAAACGCGGGTCGATATTGCCTATTTAGACCCACCGTATAATCAACATTCTTATGGCAGTAATTACCATGTCTTAAATAGTTTAACGTTGTGGGATAAACCGCTAGTCACCGAGAAAATACAAGGCCGTAATAAAGGCGCAATCCGTCGTGATTGGCGTACCGAGCGACGTAGTGCCTATAACTATCGTGGTGAAGCGGAACAGGCTTTTGTCTCGTTACTGACGCATTTGGATGCGCATTATATTTTAGCGAGTTATAGCACCGAAGGCTTGATTAGCATTGAACAGATGGTAGCGATGTGTTTACATCGTGGCCATACCGAAGTCTTGTGTTATGCCCATAAACGTTATCGCGTCAGTGCGCAACGCGTGTCGAAAAAACCGATTACCGTTGAGTTTGTGTTGATTGTTAATACGCAAAAAAAACATCGTGGCCTCAGTGTGCAGGGACTGTGTGAAAAAATTCGACTTGCAGAAATAGCCGCACTTCACCATCATGCCCATTCCGTTTTTTGAAATTTAACAAGGCATTAAGATGTCCGATAATCAACGTCCTCTTGTGTTTGGCATTGTGGCTGGCGAAGTCTCTGGCGACACGTTAGGGGCTGGTCTGATTCACGCGCTCAAACAACATTATCCCAATGCGCGTTTTGTGGGTATTTGTGGCTCGCAAATGATGGCTGAAGGCGGTGAGTCGTGGTTTCCTTTAGAGCGTTTGTCGGTGATGGGTTTGGTGGAAGTGTTAGGCCGAATTAAAGAGTTATTGGCGATTCGTGAGCAAGTCGTTCAGCGTTGTATTGCCGAAAAAATAGATGTTTTTATTGGCATTGATGCCCCCGATTTTAATTTAGGAGTGGCGGCAAAGTTAAAAGCTGCTGGCATTAAAACGGTACATTATGTCAGCCCATCAGTATGGGCATGGCGACAAGGGCGTATTCATCACATCAAAGCAACGATTGATTTAATGTTATGTTTATTACCGTTTGAAAAAGCGTTTTATGATTTACATCAATTACCTGCGGTGTTTGTCGGTCACCCCTTAGCGGATAGTATTCCCTTGGTCAATGATACGCAGCGTGCGCGTCAACAGTTGGGTTTGTCGGCAGATAAGCAATTGATTGCCTTATTACCGGGTAGTCGTGGCGGAGAGGTGTCGCGTTTAGCCGAGCCATTATTTGCCGCCGCACAGTTAATTCTCAAGAAATATCCTCATGCTGAGTTTATTATTCCTGCGATTAATCCCTTAAGAAAGCAGCAAATTAGTGGCTTATTAGCCGAGGCGGGTTTAACAGCGCATGTCTTTGATGATCGCTATGGGGCAGGCGTAGGGCGTTTGGTGATGAGTGCGGCGGACGTAGTCATTTTAGCGTCAGGCACGGCCACCTTAGAGGCCATGTTGTTGAAAAAGCCAATGGTTGTGATTTATAAGCTGCATTGGTTGACCTATTTGATTGTGCGTTTATTATCGCGTGCCAAATATATTAGTTTGCCAAATTTGTTGGCTAATGAACCTTTAGTGCCCGAGTTAATTCAGCAAGCGGCGGATGCGCCAGCGATTGCTAAAGCGACATTTGGTTGGTTAGATGATGCGAGCCATCGTCAGCACGTATTAACCCGATTTACCCAGTTACATCAAAGTTTACAAGTCAATGCCAGTCAAACAGGGGCATTGGCGATTATTAATCTGATAAAGGCTTAACAGCCATAACAAATAAGAGAACTCATCACATGGAATTAGCTCAAATTTTGCAACAGTATCGTCTCATTGCGGGTGTCGATGAAGTCGGTAGAGGCCCTTTAGTGGGGGCAGTTGTTACGTCTGCGGTTATTCTTGACCCGAATGACCCCATTGCAGGTTTAAACGACTCAAAAAAGCTAACTGAAAAGAAGCGTGAAGCCTTGGCGGTCGAAATTAAAGCACGTGCTTTAGCATGGAGTTTAGGTCGCGCTGAACGCTTAGAAATTGATGAACTTAATATTTTAAAAGCCACGATGTTAGCGATGCAGCGTGCTGTCAATGGTTTGACGATATCGCCTGAGTTTGTGTTGATTGATGGTAATAAATGCCCGATTTTAACATACCCCTCACAAGCAATTGTCAAAGGGGATGCTTTAGTGGCGGCTATAAGTGCGGCGAGTATTTTGGCGAAAGTGGCGCGTGATGCGGAAATGTTGGAGCTACATGATAAGTATCCACATTATGGCTTTGCTGACCATAAGGGCTATCCTACGGTGAAACATTTAGAAGCTTTGCGAAAGCATGGGCCTATTATGGAACATCGTCGTTCGTTTGCGCCTGTTCGGGATGAGTTGGGGCGGCGGTTGTCGGGGTTGTGATTGATGTAGGTGATTTTTACGAGCCAACATAGTCAATAATAGTGCTTGGTACGCACCCTACGAAACTACGCTTGCTAGATGATTCGGACGATGAAAATGGGTAAAACGCCCCAGTTTTGTAGGGTGGGTAGACGGAGGAAACCCGCCGTTTTCGGTTAGAAAAAGGCGGTAGTTTATCATGTTTTAGTGTATAAGTCATTGATTGTGATTGGTTTCGTGCCTATACCAATCCTACGCTTGCTAATATGAGTGAAAATCATGATGAGTTATAGAAAAAAGATATATGACCACAAGGCTACTATTTTTCCGTCCTGTTTTTTCTTAAACATCTTCTTATGTGATCGTATTGTGAATGATGTTCTTGCTATTTTTATGGTATCCGCTGTTTCAATCTTGATTGTTTTGTATATGAGAAATCTTAATAACGAGTTTAAAGATGAAATATAGTAAGCCTATCCCTACTCTCTAAGCCTTCGCAACAACTTCCCCAATTGTTTATCCGCAAGATGCTCATGGTGTTGTAGTTCCGTTTGCCATGTTGTCACTAACACCTGTAATGCTTCCTCATGGTTAGCCAGTTCTAGCCAGACCAAACGGTCATGCCAATTGCCAATAGCATCTTGTGTCTTTTTAAGTTGTAGTGGCAGTTTGGTATTAATCGTTAAAAACTGCCCGTAACTTTCCAGCGCGTAACGCAACTTCTTCACCAGTAAACGTAAATGGTGTTTGTCGATCGGCTGTTTGCTTTGCAGTTTGTGCTTTAATTGTTGCTGATGCTGAAGATAATAACTAACAATAGACTTCTCTAGTTTTTTGTGCGGTAAAACAGCGGAATGATGTTGCCAGTATAAAGGTAAGGTCATTAAGCGTTGAATAATCAACTCAATGTCAGTTTCAATGTGCGCGGCCAATAAGCGATAGAAGCTCGTTAACTGCAACTGATAGTGTTGGTAGAGCGTCGCCTGTTGTTTAGCTTGTAGTTCGGCAACCAACACTTCCATATCGCGAACACGATTACTTTGGCTAATGACCTTCGATAACACCGCATCAAAAGCTGAAATTTCTGGAAAATGGCGTAATGGCCGTAATAAACTACGTAATTGTCGCAGGCTGACACGCAAGTCGTGCAAGGCTTCAGGATGCTCTGCTAACTGTGTTAATTGAGACTGACAATCCACAAACTGACCATGAAGCCGATGTATTTCATGGCTTAGTAACGGGTAAATACTCGACATGGCTTAGTCTTCTGTTTAGGACTTACGCGGTTATCGCTTATTTACTCACATTTCAGCCGCTTTAGGCGGCTTTATGTTTACAAAACGCGCTAATCGCGGTGCGATGCGTAAGTCCTGAGTTAAAAAATCAAAGTCTATCCAAAATACCCCACAAACTTTGAAAATGCTATCATCGCGCCCTGAAAATACCTTTTGTTTGATGTCTGAGGTTGGCTTATGAGTTTTGTTCACTTACGTTTACATAGTGAGTTTTCGCTGGTTGATTCACTGGTGCGTGTGGGCGATGTCGTGAAAGCCTGTCAAAAAGCAGAGATGCCTGCCTTGGCATTAACGGATTTAAGCAATCTGTATGGCTTAGTCAAGTTTTATAAAGCAGCGCAAAGCAAAGGTGTAAAGCCGATTTTTGGCGCAGATTTGTGGGTGGCCGAAGGCACAGAAGTTTATTTAGTCACAGTGTTGGCGATGAATGAAACGGGTTATTTTAATCTGATTCATATTGTCTCTAAAGGCTTTATTGATGGCCAGCAACTGGGTAAGCCCATTGTACAACGCGCATGGTTAGAAGCAGTCAACGAAGGCTTGATTGTCCTGCTAGGTAAGCATAGTCACATCGGTGCGTTATTATTAGGTTCAGATAGCTCATTGGCTATTCCTGTGCTGAATCATTGGTTGGCTGCGTTTCCTGATCGTTTATATTTAGAATTGCAACGGACGAGTCGTGCAGGGGATGAAGCCTTTGTTCATGCCGCTGTCAATTTAGCCACGCAGTGTGATTGTCCCGTTGTGGCGACCAATGATGTTCGCTTTTTAAATTCGTCTGAGTTTGAAGCCCATGAAGTACGAGTCTGTATTTCTCAAGGTTATGTCTTAGGCGACCCAAAAAGACCACGCGATTACAGCCCAGAGCAATATCTAAAAACGCCAGAGCAAATGGCGGAGTTGTTCAGTGATATTCCTGAAGCCATTGAAAATACGATGGAAATCGCCAAGCGTTGCTCGGTGAGTGTGCGTTTAGGAAAAAGCTATTTGCCTGACTATCCGATTCCCGCAGGTATGACGATGGAGGAGTTTTTTGTTGATATTTCACGCAAAGGACTCGAGGAACGGTTAGATAAATTATTTGACCGTAACGACCCTACCTTTCCAAAAACTTCAACACAGTATCATGATCGTTTAGATTTTGAATTGAAAATTATCAATCAAATGGGTTTTCCGGGTTACTTTTTGATTGTGATGGACTTTATTGCGTGGGCAAAAAATAACGGTGTGCCTGTTGGGCCGGGACGGGGTTCAGGCGCAGGTTCTTTAGTTGCTTACGTGTTAAAAATTACTGATTTAGATCCCATTAAATACGATTTACTGTTTGAGCGTTTTCTTAATCCAGAACGGGTATCCATGCCCGACTTCGATATCGACTTTTGTATGGATGGCCGTGACCGCGTGATTGATTATGTGGCCAATCATTATGGTCGAGAAGCGGTTTCGCAAATCATTACCTTTGGTACGATGGCCGCGAAAGCGGTGGTGCGTGATGTGGCACGGGTACAAAGTAAGCCGTATTTTCTCGCCGATAGAATCTCCAAATTAATCCCAAAAACACCCGGTATTTCTTTAGAAGAAGCGCGTAAAGAAGAGGCGCAACTCAATGATTTATTGAGTAATCCCAGTGAACGTGATTTTGAAGATGCCAATGAAATTTGGGAAATGGCTCTGACGCTTGAAGGTTTAACGCGTGGTGTGGGCAAACATGCGGGCGGCGTGTTAATTGCACCAGGCAAGCTGACGGATTTTACCGCGGTTTATTGTGATGAAGATGGTAAATGGGTCAGTCAACTCGATAAAGACGATGTGGAATCGGTTGGCCTCGTTAAATTCGACTTTTTGGGTTTACGAACACTGACGATTTTAGATTGGGCATTGGTCAATATTAATGCCAAACGCAAAGCATTAGGTGAAGAACCCTTAGATATTGAAAAAATCCCGCTTGATGATAAAAAAACCTTTCAAATGTTGCAGGAGGGCAAAACAACGGCGGTGTTTCAGTTGGAATCGCGCGGCATGAAAGAGCTGCTGAAAAAGCTGAAACCTTCGTGTTTTGAAGACATTATTGCTTTGGTAGCCTTGTATCGTCCCGGCCCTTTAGAGTCGGGCATGGTGGATGATTTTATCAATCGTAAACATGGGCGAGCCGATGTCGCTTTTCCGCATCCTGATTTAGAGCCTGTGCTGGTGAATACCTATGGCGTGATTTTATATCAAGAACAGGTCATGCAAATTGCTCAGGTCTTGGCTAATTATTCGCTCGGTGGTGCGGATATGTTACGACGCGCAATGGGCAAGAAAAAACCCGAAGAAATGGCGAAAGAACGCGTTAAGTTTATGGAAGGTTCAAGTTCTCGCGGCGTTGATGCCAATCAAGCAGGCGGCATTTTTGATTTGATGGAAAAGTTCGCAGGCTACGGTTTTAATAAATCACACTCGGCAGCTTATGCCTTAGTGTCGTATCAAACGGCGTACTTAAAACAAAAATATCCTGCGGAATTTATGGCGGCGGTGCTCTCTGCCGAGATGAATAATACCGACAATGTGGTGGTATTTATTGAAGAATGCCGCAACATGGGGATTCCTATCGTCTCGCCCGATGTTAACCATTCGCAATACAAATTTGTCCCCTTTAACGAAACCATTGTCTACGGTTTAGGCGCGATTAAAGGTGTGGGTGAAGGGCCGCTTGAGTCGATTATCAATGCCCGTAAAAATGGGGATTTTAGCGATATTTTCGATTTCTGCCGCCGCATTGACCTGAGAAAAGCCAATAAACGCACACTCGAGGGATTGATTAAAGCAGGGGCAATGGACACCATGACGGGTGTGCATCGTGCCTCGATTATGGCGACCTTGAGTGAAGCGGTGAAAGCGGCAGAACAACAAAACCGTAATCAAAACGCAGGCATGATGGATTTGTTTGGTGATGTTGTCGAAGCGACACCGAATAATCAATATGTCTCCATGTTGCAATGGACGGATGATGAACGACTGCAAGGCGAAAAAGACACCCTCGGTTTATATTTAACGGGTCATCCAATCGACCAGTATTATGACGAGTTAAAGCGTTATGTTGGCGTAAAACTCTGTGATTTACAGCCTACCCGACGTGGTCAAAGTATCACCCTGATGGGCTTGGTGATGGATGTGCGCTTGTTTAAAGGCCCTCGCGGCACACGCGCCATTGTATTATTAGATGATCGTAGTGGACGGGTAGAAGCGAGCTTTTTTGGCGAAGTCTATGAGCAAGTCAAAGAGCTATTGATTGTTGATAACGTCATTATTGTTGAAGCCGAAGTGAGTCCTGATGACTTCAAAGGTGGCTTGCGTGTCACGGCAAAAAAAGCCTATACCTTGATGGATGCGCGCATGAGTTCGGTGCGCACCGTCGAGCTGACATTAAACCTGAGTCAGTTAACAGCACCAGCCATTATTGACTTACGACAACTATTTGCTAAATTTCAACCGACAAATGGCCAAAAAAGCGTCAGTTTGCACCTGCGCTGTCAACACACAAGTGCGACAGCCGTGCTACAGTGTGGGGATAACTGGCGTATCTACCCACACGACGATTTAATCAAACGCTTAAAACAATGGTATGGCAATACGGCCTTGCGCCTTGTGTATCAATAAGACGTCTCCCGTCCTATTAATGCCCTCAATTGTCATCGTGATGTACGAATTAGGAACGAGCAGATGAACCCAAACTTTTTGGATTTTGAACAACCGATTGCAGAACTCGAAGGTCAAATTCAAGCACTACAAGCCTTAGCGAGCAGCAATAGTGCGCTAAAATTGGGCGATGAAATTCGTCGTTTAGAACAAAGTAACTTGGCGTTAACTGAGCAAATATTTGTTAATCTCAGTGCGTGGCAAGTTGCCCAGTTAGCACGTCATCCCAAACGTCCTTATACCTTAGATTATATTCAGCATATTTTTACTGATTTTCATGAATTACACGGCGACCGTACCTTTAGAGATGATGCTGCCATTGTCGGTGGCCTAGCCCGTTTTCAAGGTGAGCCTGTGATGGTGATTGGCCATCAAAAAGGCCGTGATGCCCGCGAAAAGTTTCGGCGTAATTTTGGCATGCCTAATCCTGAGGGTTATCGCAAAGCCTTACGATTAATGGAAATGGCCGAACGCTTTAAGCTGCCTATTTTTACCTTTATTGATACTCCTGGTGCATACCCCGGTATTGAAGCCGAAGAGCGTGGCCAAAGTGAAGCCATTGCCCGCAACTTGGCGGTGATGTCACGGTTAAAAGTGCCGATTATTGCGACGGTTGTGGGTGAAGGTGGCTCTGGTGGCGCGTTAGCGATTGGTGTCGGTGATGCATTATTGATGTTGCAATACAGTATTTATTCGGTGATTTCACCCGAAGGCTGCGCGTCCATTTTATGGAAAACCGCCGAGAAAGCCGCTGATGCTGCTGATGCCATGGGTTTAACAGCACAACGACTCAATGAGTTAGGTTTTGTCGATGATTTAGTGCCAGAGCCTTTAGGCGGCGCACATCGCGATGTCAGCCTCATGGCCGACAATTTACGTAAAGCCTTGGCCAAACAACTTAAACGCCTGCGTAGCATGGATGACAGCACATTATGTGAACGTCGTTTAGAGCGTATTATGAGTTATGGTGTGTTGTAGCAGTTAACAGTCATCAGTTAGCAGAAAAGCAAGGAGAGCATTATGATTTGCTTGGTGTTTGAATATGCTGTTTCAGTAGTGTTGATGGCTGTGGAGTGCTATCAGCAAATGACTGACATTGAGCGGAGTTTTAGCGATCGCCTAGTAGAATGGCGACAAAAACACATCAAAGAACTCGCCCGAGAATGTGAGTTTTTCTCGGTTCGACAGATTGAGGTAGGGCGAGATTTCTCATGGTTATGTGAGTAAGTTCGAGAACGCAGCTCACAAATTTTATATCTAAGCCTGTATATGCTTCTTTCCCCCTTAAAAAGCTTTCTCCAACATAATCTTCACGCCAATATTCAACGCTTTGTTGTGGCTTATAGTGGGGGTGTTGACTCACAGGTGTTATTACACGCACTCGTTTCATTACAAGAAATGCATCAAACGCCCATTGTCATGGTGCATGTTCATCATGGCCTAAGCACGTTCGCCGACGATTGGGCAACACACGCCGAACACACGGCACAACATTACGGTATCACCTGCATCGTCAAAAAAGTGATAGTCGCTAAAACTGCTAGCCTTGAATCTGCTGCCCGTGAAGCCCGTTATCAGGCGTTTCAATCGGTATTAATGGCGGGTGATGTCTTGTTATTGGCGCATCACCAAAACGACCAAGCCGAAACCTTATTATTACGACTGTTGCGTGGTAGCGGTGTTCGTGGTTTAGCGGCCATGCAAGACGTGGCTGTTGTGCCTTTTCAAACCTTAGATATCCCGTGTTGGCGGCCATTATTAAACATCAATCGTCAAACCATTGAGCAATACGCGCAGCAACAGGGTTTAGCTTGGATTAATGATGATTCCAATAGCAATATTCAGTTGAATCGTAATTATTTACGTCATCTCGTTTTGCCCGTATTACAACAACGCTGGCCGTCGGTCAGTCAACAGTTAGCCGATACCAGTCAACGGATGCGTGAGGCGGATGAGTTATTACACACCTTAGCCGCAATGGATTATCAACAGGCACAACTGGCAGATAAGACACTGAATATTGATGTTATCCGTACGTTGACGGTGGCGCGGCGTAATAATTTACTGCGTTATTGGTTGCAGCAACAACAGTTAGCATTGCCAGATTATGACGATTTAATCCGTGTCTGGACTGAAGTGTGTCTCGCTCAACAAGATGCCGAACCTTTGTTGGCATGGCGCGGTGTAGAAGTTAGACGGTATAAACATCAATTGTTTGCAATGAAGCCATTAGAGCCTCTGAGTGAGCTGATAGAAATAATGTGGTCTGATAAAAACAAGCCCTTGTTATTACCGACGGGCGAACTTCTCACGCCCACACACGCTTTTGTGGGCATCAATGCGGCTCTGTGGCAAAACGGACAAGTGAGCATCCGTTATCGTCAAGGCGGTGAAAAAATACAACCTGTCGGACGACATCATCATCATGATTTGAAAAAACTGTTACAAGCTCAAGGCGTTCCCTCATGGCAACGGTCACGAATTCCTTTACTGTATATCAATCAACAATTAGCAGCGGTGTTGGGTTATTGGATAGCCCACGAGTTTGCAGCCTGATAGGAACATCGCATCATGTCAAAAAAAGCCCTGTTGTTGGCATTAGTGAGTAGCGTATTAATCGTCGCTTGCACGACGACATCAGCTCCTGATCCTCGTTTCACCCCTAAAACAGACGTTGTTATTCCTGCACAAGTGGTATTAAGCACGCAAAAAGTCATTAACTTAGAAGATACGAAGTGGCAATTAGTGGCCTTAACTCGCAGTGTCAACGCCAATCAAATTCAAGACGGTGCTTTTTTGAATTTTCAGTCTGTCAGCTCACGCCTGAATGGTAGTACGGGTTGTAATCGTTTAATGGGGGGATATCGTCTCCAAGGCGAGTTTATTAAATTGAGTGAAATTGCTAGCACCAAGATTTTTTGTCCGAGAGGCGGTATTGTCCAAGAAGCGTTATTGATTGAAGCCTTAAACGACACACGCGCTTGGCGGATTGAGGCAGGCCATTTGTATTTGTTGGATGAGCAAGGTGACAAGGTGGCGGTGTTTGAGGTGCGTTAAATAACAAGACGGGTAGGGGCGAAAAATCTTTCGCCCTTTTTTGAATGTCAGTCGGCATGCCAATCAATAATTTTCTGATTCTCATTTTGAATAATAAGTATGGCATCATTTCTTTGGGCGCGAATAATTGCTTCACTATAATCGTGGGTGTGAATTTTTATAGCTTTTATTTTGTTGATAGATTTGTATTCTTTAAAATGGTCTTGATGTTTGACTAAGTATCGGATTTTCCATATATGGCTAATAAAATCGTAACCCCTATTAGATGCGGGTGTAATGAAAGAAGAGGTATTATTACTGTAAAAGTATAAACATTTTTTTAATAATATATCTATGCTAAAAGCAAAAGCGATAAGAAAATCTAAATGTGTGTTTAAGTCGCTGATGCTTATATTCGCATGAGGTTCATGTGCAGCTTTATGCCTAGCTTGTGATATATTGAGAAAAAATTGCCCAGAGTCTGAAATTGATGTTCCTGTTTGATTAGATAAAAAATTAATAGTTTTCCATAAATTATTAACACCATGTATTTTCATGAATGTAGCAACATCGCTAGCATCTATATTTGATTTTGTCCAGCCAAGCGAGTACGCAGATAAGCTATATGTTGTATTTACAGTGCTGGCAATATGCAAGCATTCTTCTTGTACAAAGCGTATTGGACTATCGTTTTGTTTTTGTTTTAGTACTGCAATTTTATTTATAGATTCAAGAGCTTCTATTGTGACAGCTCTCTGAAAGCTTTCAGGATAGCTATAAAAGGGAACTTGAGTATTTGATAGGCTTTGGATACTTTCACCTATTCTTTTCTTTATGTAGTCTTCTAATGTATTGAATAGGGAAACAGCTAGTCCATTTCTTAATAAACGTGCTTGTTTATTATGCTCGATCTCATTTAGATGCTTATCTGTCAAGAATGGTAATAGTGGATTATTACTTCCTAAAATATTACTGAATGTATTAAATCTTTCAATAAATTCAGATTTAGCATTATTCATTTAAAGCATTCTCGCATTAACTTAATCATGGTAGAAATGCGGTATTCAATATTTGATGAATTTGATGTAAATTGTCGCATTGATTCCTGAAAGATCATATCTTTTCTGTATGTTGAATCAAATTTGGCAGAAATACATTCTGCATTTTCGATAAGTTTATCTTTAAGTCCTGTATCAATTAATAAAGAAATAGCTACTGTTTGTGCGTCATATATACCTAAAATTATTTTGTTAGTGCCGTCAATTCTTTTAAAAGATTTAGTTCCCCAAATAGCCTGTACTACTTCCATTGTGTTTTTGAAGTTTTCACTAAGCCCATTTGTGTTGTGTTTATTTTCATCCATAAATTGATTCATCGCATTTTGCATATTATTATTGAAAGATTTAAAATTGTTCCAATACATTCTTAAAGTGAAAAAGCGTAAGACATATTCTACATCTTGCATTTCTTGGTAGAAACGTGATTTTTTGTATTCTGAGTCTGATTTATTGCCAGAAATTTGATTTTTAAAAAAGGTGTTTCCCGATAGCTCAATTAAGAGGTCATTTAATTGCCCTTCAAACATCGCATTTCTGATTTCTTGAGGCAGTAGATTATCTCCACCTGTATTTAAACGTCCAAAAACTTCATATTTAAGACTTGGATCAGATTGTTTTAATAGTGTAATAACACGTACATAAGGGCGAATTCTTAGTGCATTTTTGAGAGGAGATGGTAATTGGTCAAAGCATAAACCATCTATTTGTCTAAAAGAATCTAAGTTTTCTAATTTAAGCCCTCCTTTTAGAAATTTATAAATAGAAGTTATTCTTTGTTTTCCATCTATTACCGAATATTTACCATATTCATCTTCAGCAAGAAAAATAGGGGGGACTGGAATGTTTAATAAAAAGGATTCTATAAGTGCTGCTTGTTTTGTAGTATTCCATCTTTCTCTTCGTTGATATTTCGGGGCAATGTCAATAGCACCATCTTCTACCATCGTAGCAATTGACTCTAAAGATAAATCGGAAGATTGAAATACTAAGCGATTTTGAGCTGCATTGAAAATATCAATAATTTCTTTTTCTGAACTATTCATAGTGGAGTCCTAGAGGTTTGTTATTGTGCCTAAACGGTATCTAGTTTGAAATCAGTAGCCAGTTTAGTGTTTACAGTGGGCTTATCTAACCATTGACAGAAACTATCTTCAATATGATAGAGGTCGAAGGATTAATATTAGAAATTGGGCTAAGGTTTCTATTTTGACGCGGTTTATGGGAAGTGTCGTGGATTATTGATAAAGAACCCACGACACACGGCTTATAGTTATTAACCCAAGCGTTTAAACACCAAACTGGCATTCGTCCCACCAAAACCAAAGCTATTCGACATTACCGCCGTTAAGCCCGCATTTTCGATGGTTTCACGGACAATCGGAAAACCTTCAGCCGCAGGGTCTAGCTCGTCAATGTTAGCCGATGCCGCAACAAAATCGCTTTGCATCATCAATAAACTATAAATAGCTTCTTGTACACCTGCCGCTCCTAAGGAATGGCCTGTCAGTGATTTAGTCGAGCTAATGTACGGAATTTTATCTCCAAAAACCTGACGAATGGCTTTTAATTCCATTGTGTCGCCCGCAGGTGTGGACGTACCATGAACATTAATATAATCAACAGGGCAATCAGCCATTGCTAAGGCAATTTGCATACAACGTGCTGCACCATCACCACTGGGCGAAACCATGTCGTAACCGTCAGACGTTGCCGCATAACCGACTAACTCACCGTAAATACGCGCACCACGTTTAATCGCGTGTTCATATTCTTCTAATACTAAAATACCACCACCACCTGCAATGACAAAACCATCACGGTTGGCAGAAAAAGGGCGAGAAGCGGTTTCTGGGGTGTCGTTATAACGACTAGACATCGCACCCATCGCATCAAACAAACACGATAAGCTCCAATGTTCTTCTTCGCCACCTCCTGCAAACACCATGTCTTGTTTATTGAGTTGGATTTGCTCCATTGCATTACCAATACAATGGGCGGATGTGGCACACGCCGACGACATTGAGTAGTTGACACCATAAATTTGAAATGCGGTTGCTAATGACGCAACGACCGTACTGGTCATGGTACGCGGAACCATATAAGGGCCAATACGTTTGACGCTTTTTTCACGCGCGGTATCAACGGCAATCAACACGTTTTCGGTTGATGCGCCACCCGAACCTGCAACCACCCCAATGCGTGGGTTCTTAGCAATATCTTCAGGTGTTAAACCCGCATCGGTAATCGCTTGTTGCATAGACAGATAGGCATAAGCGGCAGCATCACCCATAAAACGTTTCAGTTTACGGTCAATACTGGCTTCTAAGTCAACCGTTGGACGGCCGCTGACTTGGCTGCGAAAGCCCATGTTGGCATATGTTTCATTGGCACGAATACCCGACAGGCTTTTTTTAAGGCTTTCAGTCACGGTAGCTGCATCATTGCCGATACAAGAAACAATTCCTAAACCTGTAACCACGACACGTCGCATAGTCAACCCTCTCTGTAGGGGCGAAGGTATTCGCCCAAATTACTTCATATTTTTCAAATGTAAGGCGTGATGAATCTCACCTTTCACTAGAAATTATCGGTTGTCGTAAACAGTCCACACTTCAAATCTAAGGCGGTATAAATCTCGCGACCATCGACTAAAACACGGCCATCAGCAATGCCCATGACGAGCTTACGCTCAATGACACGGCGCATTTGCAGTTCATACGTTAGTTTGCTGTGAGTGGGTAATACTTGACCGACAAACTTCACTTCACCCACACCCAAGGCACGACCGCGACCCGGATTACCACGCCAGCCTAAATAAAAGCCGAGCAGTTGCCACATCGCATCTAAGCCTAAACAGCCAGGCATAACAGGGTCAGAAATAAAATGGCAGTCAAAAAACCATAAATCAGGTGTGATGTCTAATTCAGCGATAATTTCGCCTTTGCCATATAACCCATCATCATCACTGATTTTCAGGATACGATCCATCATCAACATCGGAGGGACGGGCAAACGGGCATTTTCAGCACCAAATAATTCACCACGGCCACAGGCCAGTAATTGCTCTTTGCTAAATTGACTAACAGTCATCCTGATTTATTCCAAAAATTGTAGGCGGGGCGATTCTAGCAAGTGATTGTGTCATATAACTGACACTTACCTTGTAGAATGTTTCTAATTGTGTACAGGTGTCTTTTAAGTCATCTGTCGAGCTGAATATTTTACGCCAAAAAGACGTTGAAGTTTTTGACTTTACGCTATTGGAGCAAAAAATAATGACAAACACATGTCTAGACAGAGGTATCTCTCTTTGATTAGCCTGTTTTGTGAACATAAAAATGCCAAGAGCGGCTGAAATGTGAGCAAATAAGCAATAACCGTGTCAGTCATAATGTCAATGGCTATAAAAACACGTTAATCCGTCACTGTTTGCTTGACCAAAAAGCACCAATATCCGAAGATATTGCACCCTTTACAGACGCATGATTTGCTGTGTGTGTTGTAAACCCTAAAACTTCGTCAAATCGTCACCCTCCGAGGATTCCATGAAGGCTATTGTTGCTGTCAAACGCGTTGTAGATTACAACGTAAAAGTTCGCGTCAAAGCGGATAAAACGGGTGTTGAACTTGCCAATGTTAAAATGGCGATCAACCCATTCTGCGAAATTGCAGTTGAAGAAGCCGTTCGTTTAAAAGAAAAAGGCATCGTCACTGAAATCGTGGTCGTGTCTATTGGCCCTAAAGAAGCCCAAGAACAAATTCGTACTGCGATGGCACTGGGTGCTGATCGTGGTATTTTGGTAGAAACAGGCGCAGAAGTGCAGCCATTGGCAGTTGCAAAACTGTTGAAAGCCATTTGTGACCAAGAACAACCACAATTGGTTATTTTGGGTAAACAAGCGATTGACGACGACAACAACCAAACAGGTCAAATGTTGGCGGCGTTAGCGGGTTATGCACAAGGTACATTTGCTTCAGTTGTTAAAGTTGAAGGCGGTAAAGCGTCTGTGACTCGTGAAATCGACGGTGGTTTCCAAACAGTTGAATTGAACTTGCCAGCCGTTGTCACAACGGACTTGCGTTTGAATGAGCCACGTTATGCTGCTCTGCCAAACATCATGAAAGCAAAGAAAAAGCCATTAGAGTTCAAAACTCCTGCTGATTTCGGCGTTGATGTGACTCCTCGTGTTAAAACTTTGAAAGTTGAACCACCAGCCGAGCGTAGCGCCGGTATCAAAGTTAAAACAGTTGAAGAGTTAGTTGCTAAACTCAAAAACGAAGCGAAGGTGATCTAATCATGGCAGTTTTAGTTTACGCTGAACACGATAACAGTTCGATCAAAGGCGCGACCCTTAATACTGTCGCCGCAGCTCAAGCCATTGGTGGCGATATTCATGTGTTGGTTGCTGGTAGTAATTGCCAAGCGGCTGCCGCTGCTGCCGCGCAAATTGCGGGCGTGAGCAAAGTATTGGTTGCCGACAACGCAGCCTATACTAATCAATTAGCTGAAAACGTCAGCTTGTTGGTTGCTGACTTGGGTAAGGCTTATAGCCATATTCTTGCTCCAGCAACAACAAATGGCAAAAACTTTGCACCACGCGTGGCGGCATTGTTGGATGTTGCTCAAATCTCCGAAATCACGAAAGTTATTAGTGCAGACACTTTCGAGCGTCCAATCTACGCTGGTAACGCGATTGCGACAGTTCAAGCGTTAGATGCCATTAAAGTGTTGACTGTACGTGCGACGGGTTTTGATGCGGTTGCTGCAACAGGCGGTTCTGCTGCTATTGAAGCCGTTGCTACGGTAACTGACGCAGGCACATCGAAATTTGTGGCTGAAGAGTTGGCTAAATCTGACCGTCCAGAATTGACAGCGGCTAAAATCGTTGTGTCGGGTGGTCGTGGTATGGGTAATGGCGACAACTTCAAAATCCTTTACAGCTTGGCTGATAAATTGGGTGCTGCGGTTGGCGCGTCTCGTGCTGCCGTTGACGCTGGCTTCGTACCAAACGATATGCAAGTTGGTCAAACAGGTAAAATTGTTGCCCCACAATTGTATGTTGCTGTCGGTATCTCTGGCGCAATCCAACATTTGGCGGGTATGAAAGATTCTAAAGTCATTGTTGCGATCAACAAAGACCCAGAAGCACCGATTTTCCAAGTGGCTGACTATGGTTTAGTCGGCGATTTGTTTGATTTAGTGCCTCAGTTAGAAAAATTGGTGTAATTACCAGTTTGACAAAAAGCCCTAGCATTTGCTGGGGCTTTTTTGTTTGGGGATGTTGTAGGGGCAAATAATCATTTGCCCTTATTGTTATGACGATGGTTGTTGGGCAAATCATTATTTGCTCCTACGGTGTGTATTAAAAAAGGATAACTAAATGTCTGCCTATATTTCACAACTCGCCATCTATCCCCTAAAGTCTGCTGCAGGGATTGCTTTACAGCAGGTTGAACTGACGTCATTAGGCTTGCAGTGGGATCGACGCTGGCTATTGGTTGATGATAACGGCAAATTTGTTACCCAACGGCAATATGCCAAAATGGCGTTAATTCAATGCCAAGTCATTGCAGATATCTTGCATGTGACAGCCCCGAATATGCCGTCGCTAATCGCTATGCCTCATCATCCCCAAGCACTTTCTGTCTTGGTATGGCAAGACGTGGTCATGGCTTTAACGGTGAGTTCTCACGCTGATCAATGGTTTAGCGACTATTTAGGTTTTTCTGTGCGCTTGGTTTACTTTCCTGAACAGAGTCAACGTGAAGTGGATACCGCGTGGGCAGGTGAGGGGCATCAAACGGCTTTTTCGGATGGCTTTCCTATTTTAGTGATTAGCCAAGCCAGTTTTGATGACTTGAGTCAGCATTGGCAACAAACGATTAATTGGCGACGCTTTCGACCCAATATCGTCATCGCGGGTGATTTCCCCCCTTATTGGGAAGATCAATGTCGTGGCTTAAAAATAGGCGAAACAGAATTAGCGTTGGTTAAACTGTGTTCACGCTGTGTTATCCCTTCAATTGATCCTGAAACGGGTGAGAAAGACAGTAGCTTATTAAAAATATTACAACAACATCGTCGGCGTGAAGATGGTAAAACCTATTTAGGCCAAAATGCCATCATTCAGCAGGCACAAGCGCGTGTTGTTTTGAATGTCGGTGATAAAGTTGAGTTTTTAAGATAAAAACAACAGATGAAACATTGTCAATGTTGTTAGTTTTCTACTACTGTAGGCAGATAAAGTTTACCCTATGATGTTAAGGCACGATAATAATGATTATTCAATACTTTTTTGATTTTGATACTGGTCAACAACTCAATTTTGAAGTCGATTTAGAGCGTGAATTCGACTTTAAGCAAAATTTAAGTTCTGCTCCTGATTGGACAAAACTCGATAATAATCAATGTCAAAATTGCCCGTTAAAAAAGTCTGTGTTTAGTCATTGCCCTGCGGCGTTAGATTTAGATAAAGTCATGGCCGACTTTCAGAAAACACCTGCATCAACTAAAGTGAATGTTCGTGTTGCTACACCAGAACGTGAGTACTCCAAACGCGTGACCTTAGAAGAAGGTGTTCGCGCATTAATGGGCTTGATTATGGCCACCAGTGCGTGTCCTGTTTTTAATACCTTGCGTCCTAATGCGCGTCATCATTTACCATTTGCTAGCCGTGAGGAGTTTATTCTTCGTTCGGCCTCGTTATATTTAATGCACCAATATTTAATTGCCAACGAAGGTGGTGAGCCTGATTGGGAGTTAAAAGGGTTAATCAAAACCAATGAGCAATTACAACTGGTGAATCATGCCTTTTGGCAACGCACGATGACCGCTTTTCAAAGTGATGCCAACTCAAAAGCTTTATTAAGCTTTTTTACGATGTCATCTAGCGTTTCTGCTTCTTTACAAAGTCAGCTCGGCAAAATGAAAAGCGTGTTTTATAGCAGTTAGTCACCTAAAGCGCATAACAACAAAAGAGTCACAACAAAAAGGGAATACTCAGCAACGAGTGCTTCTAAAAACAATAGACGGCTTATTCCTACAGGTTAATCATCATGATCGTTCAATATTTTTTTTCCTTTGATGACGGCTTAGACCTTAACTATGATGTCCATGTCAATCGACGTTTTAGTATTCATGCGGATTATAGTGCTGCTCCCGAATGGACAAAGTTAACCAATAACCAATGTAAAAACTGTCCACTGGATAAAAAAGTGTATAGCCATTGTCCTGCGGCTTTAGACCTCGATAAAGTGATTCAAGATTTACAGAAAATTTCGGCCTTAACCAAAGTGAATGTGCGGGTATTAACGGCAGAAAGAGAGTACGTTAAACGAGTGACTTTAGAAGAAGGGGTGCGTGGTTTAATGGGGTTGATTATGGCAACCAGTGCTTGCCCCGTTTTTTGTGATTTAAAGCCGAATGCGCGTACCCATTTACCGTTTGCCAATCGTGAAGAGTCCATTTTGCGTTTAGCGTCGGTGTATTTAATGAAGCAATATTTTGTCTGGCGTGAAGGTGGCACTCCTGATTGGGAACTCAAAGGCTTAATTAAAGAACATGCGGAATTACAATTGGTAAATCATGCTTTTTGGCAACGCGTCATGGCGGCCTTTAATAGTGACTCTAATTCCAAAGCGTTATTGAGTTTCTTTACCGTGTCTGCCAGCATTTCGACCTCGTTAGATAGCCAATTGGCTAAAATGAAAAATGTCTTTTTTACCAGTGTTGAATAGGATTTTATGATTAGTTTTTGGTGGATTTTAGCCTTGGTATTCGCATTTGTGGGTGGTCAAATGTTGATGTTACGACCAAATAAGCGCGAACAAGCAGAGTTGTTATTACGTAATACTGCCAAAAAAATGAATATTCAACCGCATTTAGTGCCACCGCCAAAATGGTTAAAAACCAACGATAAACAATTTATCGCTTGTTACAGTGTCATTATTCCTACCGCTAAAATGCCCTATTGGCGTGCCGAAAAACAAAGTGATCACTCATGGAAAACAGTTGCAGGGGATGATTTTATTAGCAAGCAACCCATTCCAGCTATGGCCAGTGTGGTTTTAGCGGTTGAAGGACAGGCGAATAGCATTAGTTTTTATTGGTATGAAGAAGCAGGTATTGAAGCGCTTGAACCGTTGAAAAATTGGATGGAAGCGTTGGCGCAATAGCATTCGTGGGCTTTTACCATTTATTGAAGGTGATATTTATCCAAACCTACTTGATGTTGCAAAGGCGAAAGTCTTATTTGTACATGAGTTCAAGTGACTTCGCCTTTACTTTACAGCAGTAACACACCACTACTTAAAAGTCGCAACACTTTTGACGGGAACAGGCATCTCAGATGTACTGTATCCACAGATTTTTGCCTTAAAATCGTTATAAGGCAGAACGCTTTTTTGTTGACAGGTCTTGATTGCTTCACCAATCAATTTATCCATGCTTAGTGCTTGTGAACGCTTTAGCATAGCTGCGTAAGAGATGGAGTCTTTAAAGGATAGCTTGATGGCCGATGAAACAGTTTGACACTGTTCATTACCAAAGGCGTGCAGATAAAGCGAATTATAGATTTTGCTACAATCCTGATCAGGTAAGGGTTCAGCAAACCTCTCTGTATTGCTCACTCCCTTTTTTAATATTTCTAGGTTACTACCATCATAAATTGCAAGTGTTCTTGTGTTTCGTTCGACACCGACATCAAGTACTACCTTTTCATCCTTTTGATTGACATCGGCTAGCACACCAGCAGGAAAACGGATAGTGTCTGATACATGCGCCACCTGATTTTGATTCATGCTCACAAACGTCAAAATGTCATCACGACTGTTGGTGCCCTGAGTAAAACGCAAGAGAATAATATCTTTGTTACGGAAGCGAAATGTCGCTTCTTGGCGAACATCAAGCGCGTCTAGGCTCAGCAGTGTTTTGTTCTTATGTACAATAGAAAATTTAGGTCCTTTAATTGCTTTTATCTCAAGTGCCCCAAAGCGGGTGAGTAATTGACTGGTGCTAGCAGAAACCATGCCAACCCATAACAGGCTGATAAAGAATATAACGTATTTCATAGCAGTTGACCTTAAGCGAACGATATTGACAGGCGACTAGCAAGATATAATCAAGGAGTGTTTAGAAGTTTTGCTTACATTGTCAGTGTAAAAGAAAGGTGTGACACTAATAATGCAAAAAAATGAAACTTCTTTTGCTGGTGGGTTGGAGTTGATTTGATGGGGGCTTCATACTGTGGATGAAGCATCTCAATGACGTGTGCTGTAAAAAGATTCCTCGTGTAAGGTGCGGAATGACAAATATTTTTTAAAGTATAATTTAATATCGGACTGAACGAGCTATTTATCATCATTCTATATTACTCAATCCCTCTCCCTACCAAACGCCAACCACCCCGCAATCGCTGTAAATGTCGCCACAATACAGACCACCACCCAAAAGCCTTCTGTTGACTCGGCTAAGGGAATACCACCGACGTTCATTCCCAATAAACCTGCAATAATATTAATTGGTAGCGCCAATACGGTAACCGTCGTTAAGACGAATAAACTGCGGTTATTTTGTTCATTAATATAAGCGGCTATTTCTTCTTGTAGTAACTTGATACGTTCTTGCAATGATGTCATATCACGCAATACGGTGGAGAACTCTTCGGTTGATTGGCGGAAATTCTGCAAATCATCTTCTGCCATCCAAATCGGTGGCCGATTCAACAAGCGAAACAAGGCCGAAGGTTCAGGCGCTAATAAGCGTTGTAAGCGAATCAGTAAGCGTCGAGCGTTACCTAAGTTAGCGCGATTACGTTCAAGTTTGTTGGCTAAGAGACGATCCTCAACGTGATCCACTTTATCGGCAACATCTCGGACAATGAGAGTTAGCACATCGGCTTGGTCGCGTAATAAATGAACCAATAAATCGACAGGCGAGGTGAAGTTTTCGCCGCCTTTGACGGCTGCACGTAAACGATCAATCGAGCGTAACGGTTTGGCGCGTGCGCTAATCACCACGCGTTCATTGACACTTAACCACAATGTCGCAACGTCTGAGGCTTCAAAAGAAAAATCAAACAACACATCATTGATAACAGCAATTAATGTGTCATCCACATATTCAATTCGTGTTGAACGTACACCTTCATGCAAGGCTTCATAAAAGACTTCGGAGAGTTGAAGATAACGCGCTAACCATTTTTCACTGGCGGTATTGGCTAAATTAAAATGCAGCCAAATAAAACCTTCACTCGGCGTGTCTTTTTCTTGCAATAGCCAGTTAGCAGCTTGTTCCGACGAAATCACCCGACTGCCCGAGACAGGATGAAATAAATAACCACAAATTAAACCAAATTGATCTGAGCCATACAGTTTGACAGAGCTGTTCATAACATGGGTTTTCCTGCCAAAAAGAATGAGTGACCCCTAATTATCTTACATTTGAATGACGGATAGATGAAAAGAAGAGGGTAATTTAGGTGAAAGAAAAGCGATCTCTGATGGTTTTAGCACAGAAACAGCAATTTTTCCGCATCGTTAATCTATGAAAATAAACTAACTCCTGTATGCTTACTTGACCGTGAACTTGCTACGTCTTATATATATCAACACTTTCTAGGTTGTATAATAACTTTTTTACTTAGGACTTACGCGGTTATCGCTTGTTTGCTCTCATTTCATGTTTGCAAAACACGCTAATCGCGGTGCGATGCGTAAGTCTTGTACATTTTTGTCGAATATATTTTAGGTTTTTATGGCTAAAGCATTAGTTATTGTGGAGTCGCCCGCGAAGGCGAAAACCATCAACAAATATTTGGGTAAGGATTTTATTGTTAAGTCCAGTATTGGCCATATCCGTGATTTACCTGTCAGTGGTGGCGTAAAAGAAGACAAAGAACCCGCCAAAGCCGTCAGTAAAACACGCGCGACTCCCGAAGAAAAAGCCATTAAGTCGCGTAATGCCTTAGTGTCGCGGATGGGGGTTGATCCTGAACATGACTGGCGCGCTCATTATGAGATTTTGCCGGGGAAAGAAAAGGTTGTCGCCGAGTTACGTGCCATTGCCGAAACCGTTGACACTATCTATCTCGCGACCGACTTGGACAGAGAGGGAGAGGCCATCGCTTGGCATTTACAACAAGTGATTGGTGGTAATCCGCACCGTTATCAACGAGTCGTTTTTAACGAAATTACCCGTACTGCGATTACTGCGGCGTTTCAACAACCGACATTATTAAATATTGATCGTGTGAATGCGCAACAAGCGCGTCGATTTTTAGACCGTGTTGTCGGTTACATGGTGTCGCCGTTATTGTGGGAAAAAATTGCCCGTGGTTTATCGGCAGGACGTGTGCAATCGGTGGCGGTGCGTTTAGTGGTGGAAAAAGAACGCGAGATTCGTGCCTTTGTCCCCGAAGAGTTTTGGGATTTGAATGCCGACACCCAAACGGCGAAAAAAGACAGCTTAGGTTTGCAAGTTAGCCGTTATCAAGATCAAGCCTTCAAACCTAAAAACGAGCAGGACACTTTAGCCGCCGTTAAACGCTTAGAAAACGCCAGTTATGTGGTGAGTAAGCGTGAAGATAAGCCAACGAAAACTCGTCCGCCCGCACCCTTTATTACCTCGACCTTACAACAAGCAGCAAGTACGCGTTTAGGTTTTTCCGTGAAAAAAACCATGGTGGTTGCCCAGCGTTTGTATGAAGCGGGTTATATCACCTATATGCGTACCGATTCGACCAACTTGAGCCAAGACGCTGTACAGGCCGCGCGCGAGTTTATTGAGTTGCAGTTTGGTCAAAAATATCTGCTCGATAAACCCAATGTTTACAGCAGCAAAAGTGGCGCACAAGAAGCGCATGAAGCGATTCGCCCTTCGGATGTCAATGCACTGGCTTCTAGTATTAGTGGTTTAGAGCGCGATGCCGAACGTTTATATGATTTGATTTGGCGGCAATTTGTCGCCTGTCAAATGCCCGATGCCGAATATGTCAGCACCTCATTAGTGGTAGCGGCAGCAGATTATGAGTTGCGTACGCGTGGTCGTATTTTGACCTTTGATGGTTTTACCAAAGTCTTATCCGCAGTGCAAAAAGACAATGATGATGTGGTATTACCCAATGTCAAAGTTGGTGAGAGTTTAGCCTTAGTCAAACTGATTCCGAGTCAGCATTTTACCAAAGCCACACCACGTTTTACCGAAGCGACATTGGTGCGAGAGTTGGAAAAGCGTGGCATTGGCCGTCCTTCGACATACGCCTCCATTATCTCAACCATTCAAGATCGTGGTTACGTCAAGTTAGATAACAAGCGTTTTTATGCTGAAAAAATGGGCGATATTGTTGCCGAACGCTTATTAGAAAGCTTTGATAACTTAATGGACTATACCTTTACCGCTAAGTTAGAAGAAGAACTCGATAAAGTAGCCGAAGGTAAACTCAACTGGAAAACGGTACTCAACGATTTTTATCACGATTTTAGTGGCAAACTGAAACAAGCATCAGGTGAAGACGGTATGCGCCGCAATCAGCCTGTCGCCATTGATTTGCCATGTGTTTTGTGTACACGCCCGATGCAAATTCGCACCGCCAGCACAGGCGTGTTTTTGGGCTGTTCAGGTTATGCTTTACCACCGAAAGAGCGTTGCAAAGGCACGATTAATCTCATGCCTGTTGAACACATTGTGTTTGCCGATAACGATGAAGAAGGTGAAACGGCCGAGCTACGTGCTAAAAAACGCTGTCCAAAATGTGGCACAGCGATGGATAGTTACTTAGTTGATACTGAGCGTAAACTACACGTCTGTGGTAATAACCCTGATTGTGATGGCTTTTTATTAGAGCAAGGCAGCTACAAGCTCAAAGGTTACGACGGGCCTGTTGTTGAATGTGATAAGTGCGGCGGCAAAATGGAGCTAAAAAGTGGCCGTTTTGGTCAGTATTTTGCCTGTTCAACCTGTCCCAATACCCGTAAAGTGTTAAAAAGTGGTGAGCCTGCACCACCGAAAGCTGATGCTGTGCCGACAGAAATTCGTTGTGCCAAATCGAATGACCATTTTGTCTTGCGTGATGGTGCTGCGGGTTTGTTTTTGGCCGCCAGTCAGTATCCCAAACATCGGGAAACACGCACGCCAACCTTGGCGGAGTTACAGTCGTTAGCGCCTCATTTAGACCCTAAGTTTCACTATTTATTGCAAGCTCCTGCGACCGATGATTATGGCCATCCGAGTTTATTGCGCTTTAGTCGGAAGGCCAAAGAGCAATACGTCATGACGGAAGACGAAGAGGGTAAACCGACAGGTTGGCAAGCGTATTATCGTGAAGGCCATTGGAAAATCACCAAAGGTAAGCTGTCAAAATAGGTGAAAAGAAAATGAGTGTTAATTATGCCTGATGCGATTCTTGAAATTGTGGAGCTAGAAAGCGGTGAAGTCGTTTTACGGCGAACAGATTCTAGCGCAGGCTCAAGTGAGCCGTTTGTGGCGATTAAGTTTTCGCAAGAAGCTAAAGAGTTGGTCAACGGTAATACCGCGCATTTAGGTCGGCTGATGATTAGTATGGGCTTGCAGATGGTTGCTAAAATGCACAAGGATGCAATGGAAGCAGCGATCAAAGAAAGTGAAAGTTCTTCGGATGAGTCGTTGGCAGAGGAAGATATGCCACCGCCGAATAGTCGGTTGCATTGAATTAAATCAATGGCAGTAGTGTGTTCGTTGAGTTTGCTAAAGACGTTTCTTATTTAGAAGATTTTCGCTAGTTATGTTATTTCAGAGGTTCGGTTTGGTACAGCACAATAATCATCGCTTAACAAAAAATAATTTTGATCTACTTCGACTTTTATTTGCTGGCGTTGTGTGTGTGGTACATGCCTACGAGCTATCTGGTTTTCAACAGCTGGGATGGATTGCTCATATTTTATCATCGGCTGTGGCAGTTAAAGCATTTTTTGTTGTCAGCGGCTTTCTTATCTTCATGAGTTTTGAGCGGTCATCCTCGTTAGTCTCTTATGCGCGTAAACGTATTCGTCGTATCTATCCTGCGTACTTTACGGTAGTTATGCTCTGTGCCGTTTTTTTAGTGGTAGCGAGCTCAAAGAGTAGTGGCGACTATTTTTCATTGATGTGGCTAAAGTACGTTGTTGCCAATCTTGCTTTTCTGAATTTTGTACAACCCACTCTACCTGGTGTTTTTGAGGCAAATAAACTGCCTGCGGTCAATGGCGCACTATGGACACTTAAAATAGAGGTCATGTTTTATTTTTGTGTTCCTTTTTTTGCGCTCTCATTTAGAAAGTTTTCGCGATTGCCTGTGCTGATACTGGTTTATGTTTTATCTGTTATTTATGTTTATATTATGGTCATGATGGCTGAGCGGACAGGTTCAGGCGTGTACGTGGAGTTGGGTCGTCAGTTGCCTGGACAGCTTTCTTATTTTATGGCAGGTGCATCACTCTATTATTTTTTGCCATTTTTTGAGCGTTACGTCAGCTATTTTTTAGCATCGGCCATTTCAGTTTTAGTCTTGAATCACTTTATACCGCTGTCCTTCTTATATCCTTTGGCACTTGCCGTTGTGGTCGTTTTTTTTGCATGCTTTTTATATGTTGGCAATTTTGGCAAGTATGGCGATTTTTCTTATGGCTTTTACATCTTACATTTTCCGATTGTTCAGTTATTGCTCTGTACGGACTGGCCAAGTAAAAGTCCTTGGTTGTTTTTATTGACGACAGTTTTAATTACAGCAACTGGCGCGATTGCAATGTGGCATTTGGTTGAAAAGTGGTTTTTATTACGCAGTAGCCATTATGTTGCAACAACCGATAGTGTTTCTAAAAGTGGTGCTTAATTTCAATGAGTCAGCGGATACATTTATGCTTTTTAACGGTGAGTGTTGATTAACTGGAGCGAATAGACGATAACCAAACCTCCACCGCTAATCCCCCTTCATCCCGATTATAAATCTCAATTTTCGCCTCATGTAACTCAGCAATACGCTGCACAATCGATAAACCCAAACCCGTTCCTTGCGTATCAGCACTTTGCTCATGGCGATAAAAACGCTGCATTAAACGCGGAATATCCTGTTCAGGTACACCACAACCTGTATCGTAAACTGCTAGTAAAATCCCTTTTTCTTGTTGTTTGACGATGACTTCAACATGGCCACCTTCAGGCGTATAACGTAGGGCATTATCAATTAAATTACGCAATAACACGCCTAATAACACTTTATTGCCTAAGCAGTTTATTTCTGTTTGCTCGTCGTAAGTTAACGAGAGTTGTTGCTGATGTGCTAAGGCAAGAGGCACTTGTAGGCCGATGGTTTCCTGCGCCAATTTCACCAAGTCAACGGTTGTTCGTTCTAATAAATGTTTGTCGGGTTCTAAACGGGCGAGGGTGAGTAATTGTTCCACCACATGGGTACTGCGATTGACTCCTAATAAGGCTTTATCAATGGCTTGCTGTATGAGTATGGGGTCGGTATATTGTTGTGCTACCTGCAATTGCAGTTTTAGCACCGCCATTGGCGTGCGTAGTTCATGCGCGGCATCGGCCAAAAAACGGCGTTCGCGTTCAATGCCATCATCCAAACGGTCAAACAAATGATTTAAGGCTTTAATGACGGGACTTAATTCATTAGGAACTTGTTCAGGCAATTTAACGGGAGTGAGATAGTTTAAGTCACGGACACTAATGGCATTTGATAGGCTGCGTAATGGTGCAAGACCTCGCTTGATAATAAAACTCACTAAAATACCAATCATAAAAATCGCCATCAAATTACCTGTCAGTAAGCTGACGACAATTTTTGCGATCATTTCTTCACGCACATCGGAGCGTTCGGCGGTAATCAACCAATAATGATTGGCGGGAATTTGATGGGTATAAATATACCAGTCATAGCCTTTTTCGCGTTTACGGAAAAAACCTGTTTTCAATGGTGACAGCGCGTGTTGTGGTGCGCTAGGCGTGCTTAATAATAAATTACCGTGTAAATCCCATACTTGAATCGCCATTTTATGTTCGTAAGCATGGCCTTCGGGGCTGGATTCAACTCCTTCGGCAAGATTAATTTTTGCGGCATTCGCTAAGGCTCGATTGATGTGTTTCCAGTCTAGTTTATGGGTCGCTTGATTTAAAAATCCTTCAACAAAACGGGCATCCTGAATCAGTTGAGCATCGTATAGCTCTTTAACCTCTTCGGTGGTGGCGCGATAACTAATGACAAACGAAACAATAAACGCCAGAATCAACGCCGAAAACATGCCAACTAACAAATACTGGCGAATGGATTTCACAGTTTGAGTTTCTCAATAATATAACCCACGCCGCGTATGGTTTTAATCAATTCAGGATAGAATTTTTTGCGTAAATGATGAATATGAACCTCAAGCGCATTACTTTCAATATCTTCTTCCCAACCGTATAAACCCTGTTCGAGCTGTTGGCGTGACAATACCTTGCCTGTATTTTCCAATAATTCGTGGAGTAAGGTAAACTCACGGCGATGTAGAATAATCTGTTTCCCTTTATAACTGACGCTTTGGCTTTGTGGGTCTAGACTAAGTTCGCCATAACAAATTTCTGAGCTGGCGCGACCGCTAGATCGACGTATTAATGCGCGTAAACGGGAGTTAAGTTCGGCTAAGTCAAAGGGTTTTAATAGGTAATCGTCCGCACCTGCATCTAGGCCATTGACTTTGTCGGTGACGGTATCTCGTGCGGTTAAAATCAAAATGGGTGTGCTAATGCCTTTGCGTCGAACAGCCGTTAACACACTCATGCCGTCCATTTTGGGCAAACCTAAATCTAAGATAATTAAGTCAAAATGTTGGTCAGAAATGGCGTGCAGAGCCATTACGCCATCACGCAGCCAATCGACGGTGTAATGTTGTATTTGTAAGGCGCTTTGTAGGGTTTCGCCTAACATGACATCATCTTCAACTAATAAAATACGCATATGTACCTTTTGAACATTACATGACTTGGGCTTCGACTCCGCTCAGCCACCACGACTCCTCTCAGCCAACGCAAAATGCTCCCTGAGCGGAGTCGAAGGGTTAGTGTAATCAAATGTCAATAGTCCCTAGCGTAAACACCAATAAGGCGTATCCATAGCGGCTAAAAACTGCTCGGCATATTCGCCTTGTAAAGAGGCAAAAGTTGCCATCATGCCTGCTTCAATACAGGTAGGCGCGGCAACGGTAACGGAGCGGGGCGCATCCGTGATTGGCCAGCCTGTACTCGGATTTAAGATGTGGCTATAACGCTGACCCTCTTTGAGTAAAAAGCGTTTTGAGTCACCGCTGGTGGCTAATGCGCCACTGGAAATTTCTAAAATGCCACTGGCTTGACCTTCGCTGTCGGGTTTTTCGATACCGACCTGCCACGCTTCGCCATTGTTGCGTGCGCCAGTCACTCGTAAATCACCGCCAAAATTAATCAGTGCAGGCACATCGGTATGTTCGGTTAACATTTGCCATGCTTTATCAACAGCATATTCTTTGCCTATGCCGCCAAAATCAAGCTCCATCCCCATTGGTAAAGAAATAATCGGTTGTCGCCAACGCACTTTTTCCCAGCCGATAAAGGGTAACAGCTTGTCGATTTCGCTTTGTTCGGCAATACGGTCGCTACCGTCAAAATGCCATGCCCGTCTTAAAATGCCCGAGCTGACATCAAACATGCCGCCACTCATGACATAACATTTGTCGGCAAAATTGATTAATAACGCCGTTTCTTCATCAACGTGAATAATATGGTTATTACAGTGATTGATTTCATAAAGAATGTTGTCGGAGCGATAACGACTAAACTTTTGTTCGATGCGCCATGTTTCTTTCGTGATGATTTGGCTGATGCGCTCGGCGAGTAATTTATCGTCGCTGTCGAGTAATACTTCGCACTGACTGGCCATGGCTTGAAAGCGAATATGCCAATAGCCATGTTCAAAACTGAGGTCAATGGCGTTAGGGTTCAGGGGGTTAGGCATAGCGATTATCTTATAAAATATTTTTATTGGTATGGGCGAATATATTCGCCCAAGTATGTTACTTGATTAACCAATTCCACGAGCTAAGTTGCTTGTGGCCGTCTAAGTCACGATAAACCACGACTTCAGCTTGGCTTAGTGTTTGATCGTTTTTAACCGTGAGCGTTAACTTGTAGTTTGTACCTGCCACTACTTGGGTTGCTGCACTATCAATGCTGACTAATTGCAACGGTGTTAAGGCTTGTTTATTCTGAGCTTTAATAGCAAATTTGGCGATTTTATTGATTTTTGGTGTGATATCTGTGGTTTGATAGCCGCCAACAATCATGGCTACCGACTCAGTCTTTAGTTGCGGTTTAGGAGTGGTTTCGGTTGTCGCATCTTCACAGGCGTAAGCGGGAATTATCAGCAAACATGGAATTAAGGCGGAAATTTTAAGGTAACGATTCATCATAAATAACCTGTACAAATGAGTGAAGTTTAGCCACTCATAAACCTAATCCTCATGATGATGCTGAGGATTAGGCCGTCGAGGGCTAAAACGAAAAGGAATAACCAAACTGTACCACTAAAGCATTTAAGTCTGGAAACAAGTTTTGCGTCTTCAATTGACCTATCGCTTCACTCGGTGAGCTATTGCCTGTTTGGGCATATTGTTCAACGCGAACGCTAAACTCGCTATCTTTGCTTAATGCTTTGCCATATTTAATACCAAAGGTTGTGGCATCAAACTGTCCTAAACGCGGGTCGGCAGAGGCAAATTGCGGTGTGGCTTGTCCTTGTACCAAAAAGTAATGATAGAAGTCGGCTGCCGTTTGCGTGTAAAAACGGACATTCGGTTCTAAGTACGAGTCATTGCCCAATTCAAAACGATAACGTAAATCAAGGGTATGAGATTTAATGCCCCAATCATCGGTCATATAACGGTAAGACAGGTCGATAACATCTTCAGTTAAATGATATTTCGTTTGCCAAAATAGACTATGACGAGTACGGCTATCAGGACGGCTTTCATAGAAATAATCCTGAGGCAAGCCTGTCACGCTATCAACAACACTGAGCAGTTTGTACGGGTCGGTATGATAGCCACTTGAACTACTTAACGAGTAGTTCCACTGCATAATCATCTTACGATTGATGACTTGGGTAATACCTAATAAGCCATCGACAACTGTTTTGCTGTCACTTCCTTCTTTAATGTTACTAATCATAGAGCTTAAAGGTTTAGGCTTGCCACCGACAGGATTTAGACTGTCTAACTCAATACCTAAACCTGCACTCAAAGTGGTGTTTTTATCGTTCAGGTCTTTAGAAATTGCACCATTGATAGAAGCTGACTGAAAATCATACTCATTTGAGATACCGCCGCCGATACTGGCTTTGTAAGCATCGGCAATCGGCTGTTCCCAATTCACATGAACAGCGGCGCGTGTGTCTTTAAATTCACTATCTAATGGTTGGCTATTGACGGCTGCATCGTACTTTTTGCCACCCGATGGGCTGGTAAATGTTTGCGCTTGCGTGCTTGCTGTTGCGCCATTAGGTGATGCGCCTGTCAGTGAATCTAAGGTCAATTTAACGTTCAAAACACGTTCGTCACCGTAGTCTTTGCGAAAATTAACAATGGGCTCTGCCGCTTGAACACGGCCATTGTTTTCTTTGTAATACAGCAGTGCGCTATCGACTTGCCATTTTTTTTCGGTGTCAGGTGCGCTGTCTGCGCTTGCCACCGTTGCCATACCCAACAAGCCGCAACTGGCTGCCGCCAATGCTGCACGCATCGCTTGTGCTGTGTTGATAGTTAATTGCATCCACAACCTCCGCCACCAAAACCACGTCCACCTGAGGACGCTTCTTTACTAAAATAAATATGGTCGTCAATGGCACTGTCTAACGGTGCGCTATTGAGTTGCATGGATTTTTTGGCTAATAAGTCGTGTTGCCACGGTTTAACACCGAGCGAACTACAACCGCCTAATAAACTGGTCAGCACAAGGCCAACAATCAGTCCCGATACGATTTTTGTCATAAGAGCGAGTCCCATTATTTTTCGTTGAGTAAGCCTAATAACTCAGATTCATATTGCGCTTGTTTATTGCCATGAAAACCTTTGTGCTTAAAACGTGGTTTACCTTGGCGGTCGATGACATAAGAGCTGGGCATTGACGACACTTTAAAGTCATCGGCCAACTTGCCTTCTTTATCAAACAAGACCTTAAATTCTGGTTTGAACTCATTGAGAAAGTCGTCAGCGAGTTTTTTCTCTTGGTCAACATTGACCGCAATCACCACCAAACCGTCTTTGCTGTATTGTTGCTGGATTTTTTTCATCCATGGAAAAGATTCACGGCAAGGGCCACACCACGATGCCCAAAAATCGACATACACCACTTTGCCTTTATAAGCGTCTAAGTTGAGATTGTTGGCGGCCATCGTCAGCGTCGAACTGATCGTGAGTACAGCCACGCCCAACCATTGCGTTATTTTCATCATCATTAAGCCTATTACGACGTTATTGCTATTGACGCTATTTTAGAAAGCTAAAACTTAAGGCTTGCTTAACAATGCCAAAATAAATGTATTTTGATTGTTGTTAAGACTGCCTTAATGAAAGAAAGCTACAGTGGGAATAGTGACAAAGATGGTTTGTATTGGGACTAAAAATAGGCGACAAAATAATGCGTATCTGTTTAATGTTATTGATGACCCTGTGGTTAAGCATCACTCACGCCGCTGTGCCTAATTTTGATGATATTGCTGCTGAAGAAGATTATTTGGCGGTAGAAAAGGCATTTCAGCCAGTCATCAACGTCATCGATGGTCATGTCAAGATGAGTTTTACCATTGCGGATGGCTACTATTTGTATAAAAAGCGCCTGTCTGTGAATTCGGGAAATAGTACGCCGATGGTGATGGGGGATTTAACTTTTAACAAAGCCCCAGAAATTAAAAATGATCCTAATTTTGGTCGTGTTGAAATTTTTCATCAAGAGATGAGTGTGGATATTCCTGTCTATGCCAGTCGCACTCAAGATGTTGGCAAAGAATGGCCTGTCAATGCGATTTATCAAGGTTGCTCTCAGGAAGGTTTATGTTATCCGCCACAAACCATCAAAACACAGGTCAAGTTATTAGCAGTTGCTCCTGTGAGTCTTGTTAAAAAAGAAGCCACTGAAGTCAGCAGTAGCACTACGCTGGCGCCAAAAACCGATACCAACAATGCCAATAGTTTGGCTGAGTTTTTACAGGGTAGTAGTTTTGGTTTAATTATTGGTACATTTTTAGTGTTGGGTATTGGTTTGTCGTTTACGCCGTGTGTCTTGCCGATGATTCCTATTTTGTCGGGCATTATTGCAGGGCAGGGACAAGGCTTATCGGCAAAGCGTGGATTTTTATTGTCGTTATCGTATGTCGTGGGTATGGCAACGACCTATGCCTTAGCAGGGATGGCGGTTGGGCATTTTGGTGCAAGTGCTAATTTAGCGGCATGGATGCAAAGTCCTTTCGTGTTATCTATTTTTGCCTTTATCTTTGTGTTGTTAGCGTTGGCGATGTTTGGTTTTTATGAGTTGCAATTGCCTGCGTTTATTCAAGATCGTCTGAGTCATCTCAATCAACAGCAGCAAGGTGGTACGTATATTGGTGTGTTGTTGATGGGGATTTTGTCGGCTTTAGTGGTGTCGCCGTGTGTGTCTGCACCGTTGGCGGGCGCATTATTGTATATCAGTAGTACGGGCAATATGTGGTTGGGTGGCGCGGCATTATTGGCGTTAGGTTTGGGGATGGGCACACCATTGTTGATTATTGGTGTCGGTGGCGGGAGTTTAATTCCTAAAGCGGGTCAATGGATGGTGGCGGTGAAATCGGTCTTTGGCGTGTTGCTGTTGATGGTGGCGATTTGGTTGTTATCACGCTTTTTAGCAGGTGCAGTCACTTTGGTGTTATGGGGCTTGCTGTTGATTGTCTGCGGAATTTTAATGGGTGCGCTGGATAATATGCCTTCGGGTTGGCCACGATTTTGGAAGGGTATAGGCGTCGGTTTGTTGGTATGGGGTGTGTTGTTATTGGTGGGTGCGGCAAATGGTCAATCCAATCCCTTACAGCCTTTACATTTTTCGATGGCGAATAATGCGTCGTCAGCAAAAGCGGAATTGTCTTTTCGTAAAATTCATACCCCTTTGGAGTTAGAGCAAGCTTTAGTCGAGGCTAAACAACAAGGAAAAGTCACCTTAGTCGATTTTTATGCCGATTGGTGTGTTGCTTGTGTCGAAATGGCACACGATACCTTTACTTCGCCGTTAGTTGCAAACGCCTTAAAGCCTGTGTTATTGCTTCAGGCAGACATCACCAAAAATGATGAACAAGCCCAAGCCTTGTTAAAACGCTTTGGTTTATTTGGCCCTCCGAGTGTGTTGTTTTTTAGTCCTGATGGTCAGGAGTTACGCAAGTTGCGTATTATGGGGAGTATGGGGGCGGAGGAGTTTGTGCATCATGTGAGGTCGTTGAATTAGGTTGTTTTTTAATTGATAGGGAATATGCACATGAAAAGTATCGTTATCTACAAGTCTATTTCGGGTTTTACAAAAAAATATGCCCAATGGATAGCGCAAGACCTAAACGCTGATTTGTTTGCTACCACTGAGCTAAAAGGTAAAAGTCTCATGGATTATGACACGATTATTTTTGGCGGTAGCTTACATGCTGTAGGCATTAACGGAATTGATGTCTTAAAAAGTCAGTTAACCAGTTTAAAAAATAAAAAAGTCGTTGTCTTTGCCGTTGGTGCTTCACCTTATTCATCGGCAGCATTTACAGAGGTTCTCAATAAAAACTTTAGTGATAAACAACAAGCAGATATTCGTTTTTTTTATTTTCGCGGAGGTTTCGACTACACAAAACTGGATTTTAAAAATAAGGTATTAATGACATTGTTGAAATGGAAACTGATGAGTAGTAAACATAAAACCTTAGAAGAGGAAGGAATGCTCGCCGCATATATCAAACCTTTTGATGAGGTCAAAAGAGAGAACTTAAATGAGCTATTGGCCTATGTTAAAAGTGAAGATTAAGTTTTGTAGGGTGCGCATGGCGCGCCACATGGATTGATAATCAAAATGGTGCGTGGTACACACCCTACAAAATATGTTTAATGAGAAGAAATTATGAGCAAGCTAATAATAAGCATTTGGGAAGTATGTGATCCGAAGGAGCTACCCAAAAGTTTAGAAATGACAATGGCCATGAATGCCTTACTAAAAATCCGAAAAGCACAAATAACTCCACGCTTTTTAGATTTTGCAAACGAAATTTTAACTTTTATCGCTAATAATCTTGAAAAATTCAAAGACGATTTAGATTTTTTAAGGGAAATGTCCGATCTACCAAAAACCCTATCAAAAAATGAAGCTGCTGTTTTAGATTTGTCATTACCTCAAAAAGAATCTAGCTTTTTCTTAAATGAAATTGTCAAAATTGCCAGTAAATACAATATCGTTATGTTAATTCAAGGATTAAAACTTGCTTTTTTGCCAGACAATCTCATTTATCCTGCTGATGGTAACGAAAAATGGCAAACAATTATAAATGTACCTCCACCCAAAAAATTAAAAGCCTTTAAAAAATGGGCAAAACCAATCATAACAGCAATAGTAAAAAGATATGGATTTGATCTAATTAATGCTAACTTTGCTTATAAGATGTTTGCTTATAATGATGGTTTTTATTACCAGAAAGAAACAGCAATTGGTACACAACTTATTGGGATTGAATTATTTGAGCGATATGGCGATGGCGTGTTTTACTTAAATATTATGGGAGCTTCTTTTGCACAAGATGTTTTAGATGTTTATGACAAATTCAACTTTAGACCAGAGGATAGGTACGCGTTTTTTTATAATTTTTCAAACACTAGAATAGCAGATGAAATTCATAATCAAGCCGACTTTTATTATCTATTTACTAACAAAGTTGAAATAGAATTAATTCAACAGATTATGAACAAAGTACAAGATTTAGAAGGATTGCAAGCTTTGTCGAGAATTCATAATTTTTTTGGTGCAATACAATCATTAATTATTAATTATTTGTGCAATACTCTTACTTATGAAATTGAACAAGAGTTATTTTTACGTCCATTATTGTTCCCAAATTTAGCACCTGAATTTTTAAGTTTACACAATTATATTCACGAACAACTCATCAATACTAAAATGGGAAAAATATAATGAATACGATTTATATTATTAGACCTAGTTTCTGTTTTCCTTTAGTTCCAAATACTGCTACTATATTGACTCCTGATAATTATGATGAAATTGCTTCTGTAGTCCTATCTTGTAGTGGTAAAACGAATATAAATGCACACCCAGACTTAATGTTCGATATAAAGACTTATTTTCATTTTCAGCCTCATCGTTCATTAACAACTTTCTGGAATGATGCTATAGATGAAGTAAAGAAAAAAAAATTAATTATGTGGGAAGGCAATTTACCCCCCATAAATGCTAAGCATTTTTTGTATGCTATAGTTAGAATCGCAAAGTATAATAATGCACTAATTTTAGATACAGCTAATCAACGTGTTTTTTTACCTGATGGGCGTATTCTGCCTGAAAATAAAGCACAAGAATGGCATGCTCAGGTTCAAGAAATGATGACCTTTGGTCAGCAACAAATGGATTTGGGTTTTCCACAAAGCAATCTGCTCATAAAAAAACAGTTTATAGAGCAGCTTAGTCCTCAGCTAACAGATTTGGGGTTTGTATTCAGCACCCATGAGCCTGATATTCTGTTTGCGCACCCACAGCATCACTGTCAATTAAAAATAGGCTTAGATGGCCAATGTGGTATGTATGAAATTTTTGCTGACTTAATATTTCATCAAGCAACTGAGCAAATAGCACAATTATTTAATCAAAATTTTACAGGAAGCGAACTGACGATATCGGTTAATCAATTATTAAATTGGAAATTACCAGTTGATTACCGTAGCATTCGCAGTTTTGACGATGTCAAAAATTTTGTAGAGCTCTTTAATCAACGCATCATACCTTTACTCACACAATTAGGATGATATTAATCTAATTTAATTATAATGAGACAGCCATGAATACCCAAAAACCAGATATTAGAGACATTCCAGCAACCATCAAAACATATTTAAATTTAGTGATTGATGAACAGATACAAGACTTTGGAGAAATACGCTGGAACGCTGAATATACTTTTAAGTTTTGGCAAATTGAAGACGAAGATGAACTCATTGATTTTTTACGTTTTGGGCTAAGCATGGCTGTTGCGAAAATAATTGATGAACAAGAAGCAGAGTGGCAAAAAATCCATAATCCTCTTAAGGCTGACTGTTACGACGAAGACGAAACCGATGAAGAATACGCTCGTAGAGTTATACGAGAACGAGAATTATTGGCTAAATACCCACCAGTATATGCAGCAATCTTTGATATTTTTCAGTTTTACGCCCTTTTTCATTTGCATCATATATCTTTAGTGGGAAGCTTGGGAAAAGAGGGAATGGCCCATGTATTAGCTGGCTTTAAATTATTAGGTTTGGAAAAATTAGTTACTGCATATAGTGCTGGTATAGAGAAAACGCCAGCTTATGCTTCGGATATTCATAAGGATGAAGAACCGATTTATGATTTGATGTATGGCATGGCTAGCCTAGAGGAAATTACTTCGGCTTTTGAGACCGTGATGGAGTTTAACATTCGTCAACAACATATTGATGTTGCGGAAGCGGTACGTAAAAATTATAAACTTTTTTTAGTTTAATGTAGAAACAGCATGGATTCATGAAGTGAATCTATAAGTAAACAAACTTAACTCACAAGGAGTGTGGATGGAGTCAGCAAGCGTAGCTCGTATGGAATACGAGAGAGCCTGTAAATAATTTTGTGTAAACGCGTTTACATGAAGTTTCCTAAACGGTCTTCAAATTCAATCAGAAAGCGACTCATGGCAGTACGCCAATCGCGAATGGGCATATTCCATTTTTTTGATGCC
>Ga0209599_10000149_pt1 | contig 48297 bp, 45 predicted proteins | sample Shrwel_input2_FT_FD_187534 | JGI IMG/M metagenome (GOLD analysis project Ga0209599, IMG submission 187534) | Subsurface microbial communities from deep shales in Ohio, USA - Utica-3 well 1 S input2 FT (SPAdes) (version 2) ...
ATACATCACCACTTTGAAAATCAGTTCAGTTTTCTAGAATAAAAAAAGGAAAATTTGTCCATAAAAACTCTTGGCATAGCTATTGCGAATATTACAGTACTCTTTATTTTAGGCAAGAAAATTTCGAATCTTGTCTTGGTAATTGATTTATATACTTTAAAAATGACAAATTGTCATTCTAATTTTTAGATTATGATTGAAATAGAAGATATCGCTTTTGAAAATTTTTTAGACGAAAATTTTAGCATCGTGGCAAACGAAGAAAAACAAACCAAAGAAGAAAAAGCGCAAGAGATTTTCCCGATTCTACCTGTTAGAAATATGGTGATGTTTCCGAAAGTGGTTATCCCAATCACTGCGGGAAGAGAAAAGTCTATTAAATTATTAGAAGAAGCACAAAAAAATGGTCAACTGATAGGAATTTTGAGTCAAAAACTCTCTCAACAAGAAAATCCTACCGAAAAAGACCTTTACCAAATAGGAACTATTGCTAAAATCATTAAAATCATCAAACTTCCTGATGGTAATATTTCTGCAATCACAAGAGGAGTTCAGCGTTTCAAAGTGAAAAACTTTATTGAAACCGAACCTTATTTCACCGCAGAAATAGAAAAATTAAAGGATTCTTCTACCAAAAAGAAAGAAGAATATGAAGCTTTGATTGATAACATCAAGGATTTAGCAATTAAAATCATAGAAATAGACCCTAATATTCCTGGCGCAGCTAATTTTGCCATCAGAAATATTGAAGGACAAGAAGATTTACTGAATTTCATCTGCGTAAATGCAAATTTCTCTTCGGAAAACAAACAAAAACTTCTGGAAGAAAAATCATTGATGAAACGTGCAGAATTATGCTATGAACTGATGCATGATGATTTCAGAAGATTAGAATTGAAAAATCAAATTCATCAAAAAACTTCTCGCGATTTAGACAAACAGCAAAGAGAATATTTCCTGAGCCAACAAATCAGAACCATTCAGGAAGAATTAGGTGGTGGAACCGAGACCGATGTAGATGAACTGAAGAAAAAAGCTGAAAAAATTTCTTGGAAACCAGAAATTCAGGAACATTTCGAAAAAGAACTGAAAAGACTTCAGCGCCATAATCCCAATTCGCCAGATTACAACGTACAAAGAAATTATTTAGATTTCTTCACAGATTTGCCTTGGAATTCTTATTCTAAAGACATTTTTGATATTCCAAAAGCGGAAAAAATCTTGAACAAAGACCATTTCGGTTTAGAAGACATCAAAAAAAGAATTTTAGAACACATGGCAGTTCTGAAATTGAAAAATGACATGAAATCTCCGATTTTGTGTTTAGTTGGTCCTCCTGGAGTTGGTAAAACTTCCCTCGGAAAATCTATTGCAGATGCTCTTGGCAGAAAATATGTAAGAATGAGTTTAGGCGGTTTGCATGACGAATCAGAAATCCGTGGACACAGAAAAACTTACATCGGTGCAATGGCGGGAAGATTATTGCAAGCCATCAAAAAAGCGGGAACATCTAATCCAGTTATCGTTTTAGATGAAATAGACAAACTCGGACAAGGAATGCATGGCGACCCTAGTTCTGCACTTTTAGAAGTTCTTGACCCTGAACAAAACCACAGTTTTTATGATAATTTCTTAGAAATTGGGTATGATTTGTCAAAAGTAATGTTCATTGCTACAGCCAATTCGCTTTCTACGATTCAAACGCCATTGTTAGACAGAATGGAAATTATTCAACTTTCGGGATATACGATTGAAGAAAAAGTAGAAATCGCAAAACGCCATTTGATTAAAAAACAAATGGAAGAAACGGGCTTGCAAAAAGACGCTTATAAACTAGGAAATAAAGAAATTGCACACGTAATAGAAGCTTTCACCAGAGAAAGTGGCGTAAGAAATTTAGAAAAACAAATCGCCAAAATTTCGCGTTGGGTTGCGCTTCAAATTACGATGAATAAAGAATACGACCCGAAAATTTCCATTCAGAAAATTGATGAAATCTTAGGTGTTCCGATGTCTAAAAACTTCTCAGAAATGATGGATGTTCCAGGTGTAGTTACAGGCTTAGCTTGGACTTCAGTTGGCGGCGATATCTTATTCATAGAGAGCATTTTAAGCAAAGGAAAAGGCAATCTTACCATGACAGGAAATCTAGGAAATGTGATGAAAGAATCGGCAACCATTTCGCTAGAATATATCAAAGCAAAACACGAAAGTTTAGGCATTTCTTTAGAAGATATTGAAAATAAAAACATCCACGTTCACGTTCCAGAAGGCGCCACTCCGAAAGATGGACCAAGTGCAGGAATTGCAATGCTTACGAGTATGGTTTCCAGCTATTTAAACAAAAAAGTAAAACCACATTTGGCAATGACTGGCGAAATTACTTTAAGAGGAAAAGTGCTTCCAGTTGGCGGAATTAAAGAAAAATTGTTGGCCGCAGTAAGAGCAGAAATTAAAGAAGTGATTCTGTGTGAAGAAAACCGAAAAGATGTTTTAGAAATCAACCAAAACTATCTTAAAAATTTAAAAATTCATTACGTGAAAACCATGAAAGAAGTAGTGGAATTAGCGATTGAGAAATAATTTTACAAATCCATATTAAATTTAGGACAAGACGCAAATTTGCGTCTTGTCCTTTTTTACAAAACTCTGAAATTCTAGAACTTATATTGCAAACCAAGTTTACAAAAACAAAAAATCGCTTTTACAAACTTTACAAGAATCTTGTGCTCAACTTTGAGGAAGTCTAACCACAAAAACCTTAAACAATGAACACAAAATTTCAAAAACTGGTTTTCGCAACCTTTATTTTAGCGGGATTATTTTCTTGTCAAAAATCTGAAAGTGTAGATTCTCAATACGAAAGTGCTGTTACAACCACAGATTCTACTTCCGTTCAAAATGATGAAGTTTCTTACGCTGCTTCTCAACAAATTCCAGACAAAAAATTTGTAAAAACCGCAGAAGTCAGCATGGAAGTAAAAGATGTTTACGAAGCTACAGTTCACATAGAAAATGTACTGAAAAATTTGGGAGGATTCGTTACCAAAAGTGAATTGCAAAGCCAAATTATCGAAGAAGAAACCTATAATACTTCTGACCAAAATGCGGTTCTACTCAGAAAATTCAATTCTTACAATAAGATGCAAGTAAGAGTTCCTTCGAAAAAATTAGGTGCGTTTCTCACTTCTGTAAATGACCGAAAACTTTTCTTGAATACCAGAATTATTTCGGCTGAAGATGTAACCAACAATGCTAAAATTGCAGAACTTGAATTGAAAAAAATCAATAAAACGGGCGAAGTGATTTCTCAAATGAAAAACACTGAAAAGAAAGCAAACCTCACCGAAGAAAACGAAGAGAAAAACAATACCCAACAAATTGAAAATCTAAATCTTGCAGATAATATAAAGTACAGTACTGTAGATATTTACATTAAAGAACCAAAAGTAAGAATCGCCGAAATTGCCATTACCAACACCCAATTTTACGACAATAAATACCAAGTCAATTTCTTCTACGAAGCGAAATCTTCTCTACTTAACGGATTTTATTTCGTGCAAAAATTTTTCGTTTTCTTACTGAATTTTTGGCCTTTATTTTTAGGAATTCTAATTGTAATTTATTATGTAAAGTATAACCTTACGACTATTATCTTCCCGAAAAAAATTTCAAAATCTGAGAATGTCGAAAAGTGATGAACTTCATACTTTGTTACAAAAACTTAAAGCCCTGAAAAATTTCAGGGCTTTTACTGTGGCTTTATAATTTTATGTTTCTGTAATTCTGAAAAAATTATTTGAGTATATGTCTCAGAGGAAACATAAGGGTTTCTAAGGAAAGCTTTCCAAATTTCGTCTTCACTTTCCACTTCTTTGATCACAATAAATATATCATTCACAGACTTAAATTCCATGATGTATTTAGGATTAAAAATACTTAATTTTTGACGTAAAATCTCATCACCATTCACCATGTTTTTATTATAAATAAAAGCTGTCGCGTCTATTCCTCTTTTTTTAAATTCTGCGGTAAGATGATTCGTTAAATTTTTATAATAATTGGCTTCATCACTCACTCCCCAAATATTTACAATAATAAATACATCATTAAAATTTTCATTATTAAAATTAGGATCAGAAGAGACATCTACTAAAACATTTTTTGTGGAGCAAGATGTTATAATCAAAAGAAGAAAGAAAAAGTATAGTTTTCTCATTTTATAGGTTATTTAATTTTATTAATAATTTTTTCTTTTTCGAGTTTCACCATTAAATTTTTCGAAAACTTTCTTGGTCCATCAAAAGCTGAACCTAATACATAATCCTCCCATACCTCTTTTTTCTTTTCAGTATCAAATAATGATAGAGAATAAGTTTTTCCGTTTCCTTTCGTAATAGCAGTAAGCGAAATAGTAAGAATATACTTAGGATTTACCATTTCTATTTTTGTTCTCAACTTTTTTTCAGCATTTAGAACTCTTTCATTATAAAAATATCCTGCATTTTTGATATTTCTATTATTGAATTCATTTTCTACGGATTTCATGTAATCTTCTCCATTCTTATAATAATCGAAGTTTTCGCCAATAAAAAAGACATTATCCATTTTATTATTGACATCCCAAACCAATTTTTCTGTTTTTGGTGCTACCAAACAACTTAAACTCATGAATGTAGTAGCTAAAAGTAGTAATATTTTCTTCATGTTATTAATTTCCTCAAAGATAACAAAATTCATAAAATCTTAAAGCCCTGAAATTTTTCAGGGCTTTTATTTTTCCGTAAATTTGCACGGACTTTGTCCGTTTTATGAAGATGAATAAAACTGTAAATTTTAGTTGTTAAACCTTAAACCAAAAGAATTATGTTACCAAAAATAAATCCAGAAAACACACAAGCTTGGAAATCACTGAACGAACATTTTGCACAAAATGATTTTGACCTAAGAACACTTTTTCAAGAAAACACTGAACGTTTCCAACAGTTTTCAGTAAAAAAAGAAAATTATCTTTTTGATTTTTCTAAAAATTTAATTGACCAAAAAGCATTTGATTTATTGCTTCAATTGGCAGAAGAAACACAATTGAAAGCTGCTATTAACGCAATGTTTTCAGGCGAAAAAATAAATGAAACAGAAAAAAGAGCGGTGCTTCACACGGCTTTGAGAGATTTTTCTGACAAAGAAATTCTTGTAGACGGCGAAAACATAAAACCAGGAATCAAAAAAGTTCTTGATCACATGAAAGCTTTCTCCCAAAAAGTGATTTCAGGAGCGCACAAAGGTTTCAGCGGAAAAGAAATTACTGATGTGGTAAACATCGGAATTGGAGGTTCAGATTTAGGACCTGTAATGGTAGTTTCTGCGCTTAAGCATTTTAAAACAAGATTAAATGTACATTTCGTTTCGAATGTAGACGGAAATCACATGGCAGAAGTAGTGAAAAACTTAAATCCAGAGACTACACTTTTCATCGTAGCTTCTAAAACGTTTACCACTCAAGAAACCATGACCAATGCCAATTCTGCTAAATCTTGGTTCTTAAAAGCAGGTAAAGAAGAAGATGTAGCAAAACACTTTGTCGCTTTATCCACTAATATTCAGGCGGTTAAAGCGTTCGGAATTGCAGAAGAAAATATTTTCGAGTTCTGGGATTGGGTTGGCGGAAGATATTCACTTTGGAGCGCCATTGGTTTAAGCATCGTTCTAGCGGTAGGTTATGAAAATTTTGAAAATTTATTGAAAGGAGCTTACGAAACCGATGTGCATTTCCAAACGGCAGATTTCAAAGAAAACATTCCTGTTTTAATGGGACTTTTGGGAATTTGGTACAGAAATTTCTTTGATGCAAGTTCTTATGCTATTTTACCGTACTCTCAATATTTAGATAGATTTGCAGCGTATCTTCAACAAGGAGATATGGAATCTAACGGAAAATCAGTAGACAGAAATGGCGAATATGTAACCTATCAAACTGGTCCAATTATTTGGGGAGAACCAGGAACGAATGGTCAACATGCTTTCTATCAATTGATTCACCAAGGAACAGAACTCATTCCTGCAGATTTTATCGCTTATGTAAAATCTTGCAACGAAGTTTCTGACCATCAAGAAAAATTATTAGCGAACTTTTTCGCTCAAACTGAGGCACTTGCATTCGGAAAAAGCGAAGACGAAGCAAGAGCAGAATTGGTAAAAGAAGGAAAATCTGAAGAAGAAATTGAAAAATTAGTGAAATTCAAAACCTTCATGGGAAACACTCCTACTAATTCATTCTTTATCAATGAACTAACTCCATTTTCACTAGGACAACTGATTGCATTGTACGAACACAAAATCTTCGTGCAAGGTGTGATTTGGAATGTGTTTAGTTTTGACCAATTTGGTGTAGAATTAGGAAAAGTTTTAGCAGGAAAAATTTTACCAGAACTTACTGATAATGAGAAAGTAAACTCACATGACTCTTCTACAAATGGTTTAATAAACTATTTCAAAGAAAATAAGTAAATTTGAAATAAATCTAAAAAGTAAAATAAAAAGAAAAAACATGGCACAAATTCTCGACGGTCTAAAAGTTTCAAAAGAAATAAAGGCTGAAATTAAAGCAGACGTAGAAAAAATTATTGCAAGCGGCAAAAGAGCACCTCATCTCGCAGCAATTTTAGTAGGAAACAACGGCGCGAGCGAAACTTACGTTGCCAGCAAAATAAAAGACTGTAAAGAAGTAGGATTTACCTCATCACTTTACAGATTTTCGAGCACCGCTTCTGAAGCAGAAGTTTTAGAAAAAATTGCAGAACTCAATGTAGACCCAGAAGTTGACGGATTCATCGTTCAGCTTCCGCTTCCTAAACAAATGGATCAGGAAAAAATTATTATGGCAATTAATCCTAGAAAAGATGTGGATGGTTTTCATCCTGAAAATTTTGGAAGAATGGCTTTGGAAATGGATACTTTTTTGCCCGCAACTCCGTTTGGAATATTAACGCTTTTGGAAAGATATAATCTAGAAACCAAAGGAAAACACTGTGTAATCATCGGCAGAAGTAGAATTGTAGGAAGACCAATGTCTATTTTGATGGGAAGAAAAGATTTCCCTGGAAATTCTACCGTTACACTTACGCACAGTTATACTCCTCATATAGAAGAATTTACAAAAAATGCAGATATTGTAATTACAGCACTAGGCGACCCTCATTTCTTAAAAGGAGAAATGATAAAAGACGGTGCAGTAGTAATAGATGTAGGAATTACAAGAGTAGAAGATAATACCGAAAAAGGATATCATTTGGCAGGAGATGTAGATTTTGACAGTTGTGCAGAAAAAGCAAGTTGGATTACGCCAGTTCCAGGAGGAGTAGGACCAATGACTAGAGCAATGCTGATGAAAAATACACTTTTAGCGTATAAACATACAATTTATAAAGATTAAGTCGAGGTTTGAGATATGTTTTGCGAGGTAAATATTTTTTAATCTCGAAACTCGGAACTCGGAACTCGGAACTCGAAAAAATGAATTTAACAGAAGAAATATTATTAAAAGAAGGAAAAATGCTCCCAGTGATGGAGCATTTTTATACTTTACAAGGAGAAGGTCACCACACTGGAAAAGCTGCTTATTTCATAAGATTGGGCGGTTGTGATGTAGGTTGTCATTGGTGTGATGTGAAGGAAAGTTGGGATCCAGATTTACATCCATTAATGAATTCAGAAGAAATTGCAGAAATTGCAGCCAGTTATTGTAAAACCATTGTTTTAACAGGTGGAGAACCACTGATGTGGAATTTAGAAATTTTGACCAAAAGATTAAAAGAATTGGGCTGCCAAATTCACATCGAAACTTCTGGAGCTTATGATATGAGCGGAACACTGGATTGGATTACGCTTTCTCCTAAGAAAACAGGCTTACCAAAAGAAGAAATTTACAAAGTAGCTAATGAACTGAAAATCATAGTATTTAACAACCATGATTTCACTTTCGCTGAAGAACAAGCTGCTAAAGTTTCAGAAGATTGTAAATTGTATCTACAAAGTGAATGGAGCAAAAGAAACGAAATGTATCCTAAGATTACCGATTTTATTTTGGCAAATCCTAAATGGCAAGCTTCTGTACAAACACATAAATATCTTAATATTCCATAAAATTTAGCAACTTTGTAAGGACTTTACTTTCTAAAACATGCAGAAATTAAGATACTCTAGATATTTTAAAAGCGCTATCATCATCCTCGATATTTTAATCGTGGCTGCTGTTTTTGTGTTCTTTTTTCTGATGAGACACGAATATGTTTTAGAAAAAGCAAGAACAGAGGAAAACGTTTTGTCACTTCTGCTATTAAGTTTTTTTTGGATTCTTTTAAGTGGAAGAACAAAATTATATTCCATTCCTAGAAACCTTACGTATACACTTTATGTAGAGCGTATTGTTACTCATATTTTTATATTTTTATTAGGAATTGTACTTTTAGCCAGAGTCAGTAATAATGAATTTTTGAAGTATGAAAGATTCTGGATTACGTTTACACTTTTCATTATTCTATTTATCGTTAAGTCATTCATTTTCTTTACCTTAAAGTACATTAGAGCACAAGGTGGAAACTACAGAAATGTAATGTTTATCGCAGAAAATTCATCCTCTGAAATTTTAAAAGATATTGTTATCCAACGTAAAGATTATGGTTACAGAGTTTATGAATTCCCCAATGAAGAAATTAACATTTCGGAGCTTCAAAATTTTTGGAGAGAAAAAGAAATTCATACCGTTTTTATTCCTACTCAAAATCATTTAAGCAAAAAACTCCTTGAAGAAATCAATAGAGAAGCAGAAAATGATAAGATAAAAATTTCATTAATTCCAAGTGCTATTCAAAATGAGTTTTTCCAATATGATTTGGGCTACATAGAAACTCAACCTATTTTAACGCCTTCGAAATTTCCTTTGCATTATTATAGCAATGCGATTATCAAGAGAAGTTTTGATTTTTTATTCTCGCTTTTGGTTTTAATTTTTATTGCAACTTGGTTATTTCCTATCATTGCTTTATTAATCAAAATAGACAGTAAAGGAAGTGTATTTTTTAAACAAAAAAGATATGGATTTCATGATGTAGTTTTTGAATGTCTCAAATTCAGAACCATGATTGAAAATGAAGAATCTACCACCAAGACTACCTCACAAAATGATAGTAGAATTACAAAAATTGGTAGATTTTTAAGAAAAACAAGTTTAGACGAAATGCCTCAATTCATTAATGTTTTAAGAGGAGATATGTCTGTAGTAGGACCTAGACCTCATATGCTATTGATTGATGATTTCTACAAAGCAAAAATTGGAAGATATTCGGTGAGAAGCTTAGTAAAACCAGGCATTACAGGACTTGCACAAGTAAGCGGTTTGCGTGGTGACACTGGCGAAATGGAAATAGAAATGAAAAAGAGAATTTTGGCAGATTCATTCTATGTAAAAAATTGGAGCCTTACTCTAGATATTGTTATCATCCTGAAAACCATCTTATTAGTGATAAAAGGCGACCAAAAAGCCATTTAGAACAATAAATTGAAATTCTATAAAATTATTAAACCTAAAAAATGTAACTTCGCACGGTTATGTTAAAACTTTTAAGCGCAATAGGACAATACTTTTTACTATTAGGAAAAGTAATTCAAAAACCTCAAAAAAGGCAAGTTTTTTTTAAACTTCTCATGAGAGAAATCAATGACTTGGGAGTAAATTCTTTTGGACTCACTTTATTTACCTCAATATTTGTAGGAGCTGTAATCGCAATACAGATGTATAATAATTTTAGAAATTCTTCTATACCCATTCCCGCTCCTTTTATTGGTTATGCTACCAAAGTTGTCTTAATTCTAGAATTTGCCCCTACAATTATTTCCGTAATTTTAGCCGGTAAAGTAGGTTCTTATATTACTTCGAGTATTGGAACGATGAGAGTTACAGAGCAAATAGACGCTTTAGATATTATGGGAGTAAATTCTGCAAATTTCTTGATTTTACCAAAAATTTTAGCAAGTGTAATTTTCAATCCATTGTTAATTGCTATAAGTATGGTTTTTGGAATATGGGGAGGTCATCTTGCAGGTATTGCGACAGGAAATTGGTCTAGAGCTGATTATATTTCTGGAATTCAAATGTATATGCCACCATTTTATATTTGGTATGCATTTTTAAAAACAGCTGTATTTGCATTCCTTATTGCTACCATCCCAGCTTTTTTTGGCTATAAAGTAAGTGGAGGATCTTTAGAAGTAGGTAGAGCAAGTACACAAGCTGTAGTTTGGACAATAGTTGCCATCATCATTGCTAACTTAGTATTAACACAAATGTTCTTAAGCTAATGATAGAAGTAAAAGATTTAAGAAAAAGTTTTGATGGTGTAGAAGTTCTGAAAGGAATTACCACCACTTTCGAAACTGGAAAGGTAAACTTAGTGATAGGACAGTCTGGTTCAGGAAAAACGGTCTTCCTAAAAAGTTTACTGAATGTTTACGAACCTACCAGCGGACATATTTTATTTGACGGTAGAGATATTGTAGGCATGTCTCGTCAAGAAAAAGAGGCATTGAGAGCAGAAATCGGAACCGTTTTTCAAGGAAGCGCATTGTTTGATTCCATGACGGTTCAAGACAATATTATGTTTCCTCTAGATATGTTTACCAACCTTACTTTTACTGAAAAGAAAAAACGCGTGAAAGAAGTAATTGGTAGAGTTCACTTAGAAAATGCAGAAAAAAAATTTCCATCTGAGATTTCAGGAGGAATGCAAAAAAGAGTAGCGATTGCAAGAGCTATTGTTAATAACCCAAGATATTTGTTTTGTGACGAGCCTAATTCTGGGTTAGACCCTTTTACCGCAAACATAATTGATGATTTAATTGCAGAAATTACGGAAGAATATAATACCACTACGATTATAAATTCTCACGATATGAATTCTGTAATGACAATTGGCGAGAAAATTGTATACTTGAGAAAGGGAATTAAAGAATGGGAAGGAACAAAAGATATTTTAATCACCTCAGATAATAAATATCTTATCGATTTCGTTTATTCTTCAGAAATATTTAAAGAATTAAGAGAATATCTTATCAAAATTAATAAAACAAGTATAGATAACATTATAACAACAGTAGAAAATGAAACAGATCAAGAAAATATTTAGCACATTATTTGTAACGGCATCATTGCTGTCTTTCTCGCAGGTAACTTTCGGAGCGAAAGCCAATGTTATTTACCAAACTGGTGATCCTACTTGGGAAAATATAAAAAATGGAACTGTAGAGGCATACGAAGACAAAGGAAAAAATAACGTAGGCTATAACGCAGGTATTTCACTAAAAATTGATACACCTCTTGGAATTTTTATTCAACCAGAATTGTATTACACTACTTTTAGTAAAGAATTCACAGTAGATGGAACTAATACTACTATAAAAGTTAAAAATAACAGAGCAGATTTACCTGTTTTAGTAGGATATAATGTATTAGGAAAAACATTAGGTATTTATGCAGGACCGGTAGCTTCTTACAATCTTTCTACAGATAATCAATATAATGATTTTAAAGAAAATGCTACGAAAGAATTTACTTTAGGCTATCAATTCGGCGCACAAGTTACTATTTCTAAATTGGTAGTTTCTGCAAGATACGAAGGTTCATTTAGCAATGACCAAAGAAAATTCATTAATACAAATACATCTTCTTCTATTGATGAAATTAGATATGACAACAGACCGAGTTTATTAATGTTCGGAGTTGGTTTAAATTTCTAAAAAATTAAGGAAATTTATTAAAAACATAAAAAATCTCGACTGCGATGCAGCCGAGATTTTTCATTTTATAGATTACTATTTTCAGAATTATTAGGAGTTGGATTTACATTTTGTTGCGCTAACACAGCAGCTTGCTTTTCTATTTCTATCTTTTCTTGCTGTAATCTTTGTAATTCTTTTCTTTTTTGTTCAGCTTTTATAGAAGATCCTTTACTTACATATCCTACAATTCCCCCTATAATTAAACCAATTCCTACACCTCCCATTATTCCCATAAAGTGAGAAAGTGTAAATTCTTCTACTTCTAAATTGGTGGTCAAATAAAACAGCAATCCAGAAATACTTAAAAGGAGAATTCCTATAATTGTTAAATTTTTCATTTTAACGTATTTTTAAAATAAAACCTTCTCAAATTTAAAAAAATTTAAGAAGGTTTTTGTTATTATTTTAAATTATTTACATTTTTCCACCAGCTTGTTTATAATATTCAAGCGCTTTGGTCATATGCTTATTTAAGTCTGATCTTCTAGTATCTGGACTTGGGTGAGTTGATAAAAATTCTGGTGGTCTTTGTGAATTGGCAGCTTGAGCTTCCATTCTTTCCCAGAAAGGTAGTGATTGTCTTGGGTCATATCCAGCCATTGCCATGATATATAATCCCATTTGATCTGCTTCTAATTCTTGACTTCTTCCATATTTAAGAAGAGCTACTTGCGCTCCAATTGGATACGCAACTTTAAAAACTTGTTGTAATTTATCATTAGAAATTACACCACCAGCAATCGCACCACCATATTGTGCTATCATTGCTTGAGAAATTCTTTCATTTCCGTGACCTGCAAGAGCGTGAGAAACTTCGTGTCCCATTACTACAGCAATACCTGTTTCGTCTTTACATACGGGCATAATTCCTGTATAGAAAGCTACTTTTCCACCAGGCATACACCAAGCGTTTAACTGTTTGTCTTCCAACAAATTAAACTCCCAGTTATACCCTTGCAAATCTGCTTCCCTACCTATGCTTTTATAATAATTAGTCGCAGCATTTTTTATTCTAATTCCTACATTTTTTACTCGAGTTGCATCAGTAGTATTGGTGATCACTTTAGCTTTAGAAAGCGCTGTTTGATATTCTTGCACTCCCATTGCAGAGAGTTGGTCATTTCCTACAATTTGTACAGATTTTCTACCTGTAATTGGATTGGTAACACAAGCAACTAATGCTAAAGAAACGGCTCCGGTAGCGATAATAGTTTTTATTTTCATTTTTATGTGATTTAATATTTAAACAAATTTAAAACAAATTTTATTCCATTCATAATTATGTAGAAATTATATAAAAAAGAAATCAAATCGTGATAGTTTTGCATTAAATTTGTATTGATAATTAATAGTTTAACTCAACACCCTATATATTATGAAAAAATTAATTTATTTGAGTTTCATTGCAATACTCTCTTTTTTATATTCGTGTTCTTCACAAATCAATGTAGACCCCAAAACTTTAGAGGAAATTACAACTTCTAATCAGTTTACTTTTATGGCAGAAAGAGCCAATCCAACCAATTTTGATGTAATCAATATCATGAATTCTATGCCAAACGGTAATTCGGCTAGAATGCTAGATTTAGATTATGGTTATACTGTGGTTTTGAAAGAAAAAGAGCTAGATGTGACTTTGCCATACTTTGGCAGAATGTTTAATCCAAGTTATGACACTTCTAAAAACAGTTACCGTTTTACTTCTAAAGATTTTACCCTGAGTAAAATTCTAAACAAAAAAGGAAACTTAGTGTATACCATTTCGCCTAAAGATGTAGACCATGTAAGAGTAATTTACATAGAAGTTTATAAAAACGGTAGTGCCTACGTTTCTATAGATTCTAACGACAGACAACCCATTTCTTATAATGGCTACTTGATGAAAAATGAAATTTCTAAGAAATAATTTAGAGTTTTTTATTCAATAAACTTTCTACAAAAATTTTAGCTTCAGAACTTGGATTAGATTTCAATTCTGAAGCATTTTTTTTATGGCTTTCGAACTGATTTTCAAGTTCATGGGTAGATTTAGTTGCACTTAAAATATATTGATGAACCCAATATTCAAAACGTTTTTCGGCTTGAATTTTTCTTACTTCTTCTAGCCTTCCCCTTTTTATTTTTAAAGAAATGAAATCATTTACTTTCTCGTAAACCTCATCTAAACCTTCGTTATGAAGAGCGGAACCTAACAAAACAGGAACCTTCCAATCTTTTTCTTTCGGGTGCTGAAACTGCAATGCATGAATCAATTCTGAACGGTGCATTCTGGCCTCTTTTAGATTTTCTTCATGTACTTTATTGATGAAAATAACATCTACCATTTCCATCAAACCTCTTTTGATGCCTTGCAATTCATCACCAGTTCCTACAACTTTTAGCAACAAAATCACATCCGAAATATCCGCAACCAAAACTTCTGATTGACCAACTCCTACCGTTTCTATCAAAATATAATCGTAACCAGCAGCTTCGCAAATAAGCATAGTTTCAAAAGTAGTATTGGCAACTCCTCCTAGAAATCCAGAACTTGGACTAGGGCGAATAAATGCGTTTTCGTCTTTTGCCAATTCTTCCATTCTGGTTTTATCTCCTAGAATAGAACCTTTATTCACCGAAGAACTTGGGTCGATGGCTAAAACCGCCACTTTTTTGCCTTGAGAAATCGCAAATTTTCCGAAACTTTCAATAAATGTAGATTTCCCTGCTCCAGGAACTCCAGTAATTCCTATTCTTACAGATTTTCCGGCATAAGGAAGGATTTTTTTCAGCAGTTCTTCAGCCAAAACTCTATGCTCTGGCTTTTTACTTTCGATTAAAGTAATGGCTTTCCCAAGAATTCTTTTGTCTTGGGCTAATATTCCTTGTAAAAGTTCTTCTGTAGAAAATTTCATCTTAACAAAATTAAGAAAGTATTTCAAACTATTTTCTAAAAATTTGAAATTGCTAAAAGAAAATCAAAATAGAATTTCTACACTTTTTTCTGGCAGAATTTTAGAAAAAAGCCATAACGAAAAAGGCTTCAGAAACCTGAAGCTTTAATGAAAAAAAATTTGATTTGATATGAAGAACTTTTACTCTGTCTCTGCCGGAATATCTAAATGACTTCTGCCATACTTTATGTCTTCTAGACCTCTCAGTATTACTCTTTTTTGTTCGTCACTTAAATCTTCGTCTTTGTGAAATTTATATACCAAGTATTCTATATACTCCAATAATTCCTCTGCTAAATAATCTGGCAAATCTTTTATCAGATTATTAATTTTTTGTAATGTGGTTAATTCCATTTCAATTGGGTTTTTAGGCTTTTTTTGGTGGTATAAAGGTACGCCAATCCGCTTAACACACCTCATGAAGTGATATGAATGATTTCAGTGATTTTTGTTAGGTTTTTAAATAAAAAAAGGAAACCAAAAATGATTTCCTTATATAAGTTATTTTAAATTTTTAGATTTCAGAAAAACTTCCTGCTTCCTACATCACGCATCGAACAAAATTTTTATCCCAAAAACTTCTCCAAAATCTCCACCGCAGATTTCGGTAAATTCGTTCCAGGTCCGAAGATAAAATCAGCACCATTTGCATACAAAAATTCATAATCTTGCTGTGGAATTACACCACCTACTACAATCGTAATATCATCTGCACCTAGTTTTTTCAGTTCTTCTACCACTTGCGGAACCAAGGTTTTATGACCTGCCGCTAAAGAAGAAACGCCCAAAATATGAATATCATTTTCTACGGCTTGTTTCGCTACTTCTTCTGGCGTTTGGAAAAGCGGAGCCACATCTACATCAAATCCCATATCTGCAAAGGCTGTTGCTACTACTTTTGCACCTCTGTCATGACCGTCTTGTCCCATTTTAGCAACCATAATTCTTGGTCTACGACCTTCTTGGTCTTCAAATTTTTGAGTAAGCGCAACCGCTTTTTCAAAATATTCATTTTTATTGGCATTCATAGCATATACACCTGAAATGGTTTTGATATTGGCTTTATATCTTCCGAAATTACTTTCTAAAGCATCTGAAATTTCACCAAGAGTTACTCTTCTTCTCGCAGCTTCTATACTTAGTGCCAAAAGATTTTTGTCTCTATTTTTAGCCGCTTCACGAATTTCTGTTAAAATTTCTTCTACTTTTTCTGCGTTTCGTTCAGATTTTATTTTTTCTAATCTTTCGATTTGTTTTCTTCGAACTTCGGTGTTGTCAATATCCAAAATCTCCAATTCCATTTGTTTTTGGTTTGACTTAAAGGAATTTACACCGATGATAAACTCTTCACCACTATCAATTTTCGCTTGTTTTCTTGCCGCCGCTTCTTCTATTCTCATCTTCGGAATTCCTGCTTCTATCGCTTTCGTCATTCCGCCTTCTTGTTCTACTTCGTCTATATATTTCTGCGCTTCCTCAATCATTTGTTGAGTCAAGGCTTCTACCAAATGACTTCCACCCATCGGATCGACAACATCACAAATCCCAGACTCTTGTTGAAGAATAATTTGAGTATTTCTCGCAATTTTTGCAGAATAATCTGTTGGCAAAGCAATCGCTTCATCTAAAGCATTCGTGTGAAGAGATTGTGTTCCTCCTAAAGCGGAAGAAAGCGCTTCAATTGCTGTTCTGGTAATATTATTGAACGGTTCTTGCTCGGTTAAACTCCAACCGGAAGTTTGCGAGTGTGTTCTTAGTGCTAAAGATTTTTGATTTTGAGGATTAAATTGCGTCAAAAGATTTGCCCATATATAACGAGCTGCTCTCATTTTGGCAATTTCCATAAAATGATTCATTCCGATTGCCCAGAAAAATGACAATCTCGGCGCGAAATCATCTACATTCATTCCCGCTTTTATTCCCGTTCTCACATATTCTAAACCATCTGCAAGTGTATAAGCCATTTCCAAAACTGGAGTTGCTCCTGCTTCTTGCATGTGATAACCTGAGATAGAAATAGAATTGAATTTCGGGATATTTTGAGAAGTATATTCAAAAATATCAGCAATAATTTTCATAGAAGGTTCTGGTGGATAGATGTAAGTATTTCTCACCATAAATTCCTTCAAAATATCATTTTGGATCGTTCCCGAAAGTTGTTCCTGAGAAACGCCTTGCTCTTCTGCTGCGACAATATAAAATGCCAAAATCGGTAAAACTGCTCCATTCATGGTCATAGAAACCGAAATTTGATCCAATGGAATTTCATTGAACAAAATCTTCATATCTTCCACAGAATCTATGGCAACTCCTGCTTTTCCTACATCTCCTACAACCCTAGGATGGTCAGAATCATAACCTCTGTGTGTTGCCAAATCAAACGCTACAGAAAGTCCTTTTTGTCCTGCTGCAAGATTTCTTCTGTAAAAAGCATTGGATTCTTCGGCGGTAGAAAAACCTGCATACTGACGAATCGTCCAAGGTTTTTGAACGTACATCGTGGAATATGGTCCTCTCAAATAAGGAGCAATTCCTGCGCTGTAACCTTTTGATTTTAAAGCTTCTGAATCTTCAGAAGTGTAAGTAGATTTTAGTTGAAGTCCATCTTTTTCAAAAGAATAGTTTTCTGTATTAGAAGTAAATCCAAAATTTTTAAAATCGGGATTTACGTTTTGAATTTTCGTTCTCATTTCATGAAATTTCGATGAGTAAATTTACGATATTTTTAATTTTAAAAAAAAGTGAAATTTTAGGCGATTTGGGCTCCTTGATAGCAAAAAATGTAAAATTTTATTTTCGATAAACATATATAAAAATTTTTGCGGAATTTCTATTAATTTTATTTAAAACTGATAATTATTTTCATTTTAATTAAATTTATTAACTTCTAATCAAAATAATTCGCCAACATTACTTATTCAGTCTATCGAAGTGCTATTTTTCTATTCAAAAAATCAAATGAAACCCTAATTTATATCATGATTAATCGTTGTTCTAGGGCAAAATATCTTCCTAACTTTGCTTCGCTTTTTTAACCTATTGATGACTAAAATTTCAAGGAAAATAAGCCCAAAATACAATTAGAAACATACAAAAAATTTAACATTATGGAAGCAACTATTGGTTTTAAACCCGGGGTTTGGCAAAAGGAAATTAACGTAAGTGATTTTATTAGAAACAATTACACAGAATATACCGGAGACGAAAGCTTCTTAACTCCTGCTACTGAAGCAACCAATCAACTTTGGGCAGAACTATCTGAAATGTTCAAAGCAGAGAGAGAAAAAGGAATTTATGATGCTGAAACTAAGAAACCATCTCAGATTGATGCTTATGGAGCTGGTTATATTAATAAAAACCTAGAAAAAATCGTAGGAATTCAAACAGATAAGCCTCTAAAAAGAGCTATTTTCCCAAATGGCGGAATTAGAATGGTGGAAGACGGCTTAAAAGCATACGGTTATGAATTAGACGAAGCAACTAAAGAAATTTATACTAAATATAGAGTTACTCATAATGAAGGTGTTTTCTCTGCTTACAATTCACCGATTAGAAAAGCTAGAAATTCTGGAATCGTAACTGGTTTACCAGACGCTTACGGAAGAGGTAGAATTATTGGTGACTACAGAAGAGTTCCTTTATATGGTGTGGACTTCTTAATTAAAGACCGTCAAGATTATTTCGAAAATATGGATTGTGATGGCATGAACGAAGAAATCGTAAGACTTCGTGAAGAAATCACTATGCAAATCAATGCTTTGAAAGCACTTAAAAAAATGGCAGAATCTTATGGTTTTGACATTTCTAAACCTGCAACCAATGCTAAAGAAGCTATTCAATGGTTATATTTCGCTTATTTAGCAGCTACTAAAGACCAAAACGGTGCTGCAATGTCTATTGGTAGAGTTTCTACTTTCTTAGATATTTATATTGAAAGAGATATTAAAAGAGGCGTTCTTACAGAAATTGAAGCTCAAGAATTGATTGACCATTTCGTAATGAAATTAAGAATCATCAGATTCTTAAGAACTCCAGAATATGATTCACTTTTCTCTGGCGATCCAGTTTGGGTAACAGAATCAATTGGTGGTTTAAATAAAGACGGCGGTTCTTATGTAACCAAAAACTCTTTCAGATTATTACACACTTTATACAATTTAGGTGCATCTCCAGAACCAAACTTAACTGTTCTTTGGAGCGAAAAATTACCAGAAAACTGGAAAAAATATTGCGCTAAAGTTTCTATCGATACTTCATCTCTTCAATACGAAAATGATGATTTAATGAGAGATTGCTTCAATGACGATTATGGAATCGCTTGTTGCGTTTCTCCGATGACTTTAGGAAAACAAATGCAATATTTCGGAGCGAGAGCTAATTTACCTAAAGCTTTATTATATGCAATTAATGGTGGTATTGATGAATTAACCAAAGTTCAAGTAACTCCAGAAATGCCAAAAGTAGAAGGAGAATATCTAGATTTCGATGATGTTTGGAATAAGTTTGATAAAATGATGGATTGGTTAGCAGAAACTTACATTCAGGCATTGAACATTATTCACTACATGCACGATAAATATTCTTACGAAGCTTATGAAATGGCACTTCACGATGTAAATGTTATCAGAACTCAAGCTTGTGGAATTGCAGGAATCTCTATCGTTGCCGATTCATTTGCAGCCATGAAATACGGAAAAGTAAGAGTAATAAGAGACGAAAACGGAATCGCAGTAGATTATGTAGTAGAAAAACCTTACGTTCCTTACGGAAATAACGATGATAATACTGATAAAATCGCAGCAGAAATTGTAGAAATTTTCATGAACAAAGTAAGAAAACAAAAAACTTACAGAAATGCAATTCCTACACAATCTGTTCTTACCATTACTTCTAACGTAGTTTACGGTAAAAAAACAGGAAATACACCAGACGGAAGAAGAGAAGGTGAACCTTATGGACCTGGAGCAAATCCTATGCACGGAAGAGATACAAAAGGTGCAGTAGCTTCACTCGCTTCTGTAGCTAAATTACCTTTCGAACACGCTCAAGATGGTATTTCTTACACTTTTGCAATTACGCCTGAAACTTTAGGAAAAACTTTAGACGAAAAACAAGGAAATTTAGTTGGACTTTTAGACGGATATTTCAACCAAAAAGGTCACCATTTAAATGTAAATGTTTTCAACCGTTCATTGTTAGAAGATGCAATGCAGCATCCAGAAAAATATCCTCAATTAACGATTAGAGTTTCTGGTTACGCAGTGAATTTCATCAAGTTGACCAAAGAACAGCAATTAGATGTCATCAACAGAACCATCACAGAATGTTTCTAATTTATATATAACATCAATTATCTTGAAGAAGAGTTAAGAAATTTCTTAACTCTTTTTTTAAGAATATTAATTTCATCAAAATTAAATTCCCCGTCCCTAAAAGGTGTAATTTTGATGAAAATTTTTAGAATTTTAACTCCCTTTTAGGGTTGGGGAAAAGAAAAATTCTAAAAATTTATTATTAAAAAAGCTTTAAACACCCTTTAAGAATATTTATCTTTGAACATGTCAAATCACGGATTTATCCATTCATACGAAACTTTCGGCACCAAAGACGGCCCAGGAATTAGATTTGTTTATTTTCTGCAAGGTTGTCATTTGCGTTGCCTCTATTGCCATAACGCTGATACTTGGAACAAAGGCGAAAAAACCAAAATGTCCGTAGACGAAGCCTTCCACGAGATAGAAAAAGTAAAAGGTTTTATAAAATCTGGGGGCGTTACCGTTTCGGGTGGCGAACCTTTGATGCAAGCCAAATTTGTTCTGGAATTATTCAAAAAATGTAAAGAAAACGGCATTCACACTTGTGTAGATACCAATGGTTATTTGTTCAGTGAAGAAATCAAAGAAGTTTTAGAAATTACAGATTTGGTGCTTCTAGACATTAAACACATTGACCCAGAAAAATATCTAAAATTAACAGAAGTAGAGTTAGAACCTACGCTTCAATTTATGCAATATTTGTCTGAAATTAACAAACCAACTTGGCTAAGATACGTTCTCGTTCCTGGTTACACAGACGATGCAGAAGATTTAGAAAATTGGGCGAAATATGTTTCTCAGTTCAAAAATGTAGAACGGGTAGATATTTTACCATTTCACCAAATGGGCGCACACAAATGGAAAGAAATTGGCAGAGCCTACCCTCTAGAGAATTGCCGACCAGCCGACATGGAAGATGTAAAAAAAGCGGTGGAGATTTTTAAGAATTACGATTTGCCTTTGCCAGATAATCAAAAATAAAAGTCGAGAAATGATCTCGACTTTTTTGTTATTTATCCTATAAATAAGGTTTATATTTAGGTTAAATTTCCTCTTGACCTTTCATTTTTTCTGCATTTTCTGCCATAATTACGGCATCCATCATTTCTTGAATATCGCCATTCATGTAAGCATCTAGATTGTAGATAGATTTATTAATTCTGTGGTCGGTAACTCTACCTTGAGGATAATTGTAGGTTTTAATTTTTGCAGAACGGTCACCGGTAGAAACCATCGTTTTACGTTGTGCCGCAATATCGCCAACAACTTCTTGTAATTTAATATCATACAATTTCGCACGAAGCATTTCCATAGCTAACTCTCTGTTAGCCAACTGAGAACGCGCCTGTTGACAAACCACCACAATTCCAGAAGGTTTGTGAGTCAATTGAACTTTTGTTTCTACTTTGTTTACGTTTTGTCCACCAGCTCCACCAGAACGAGAGGTTTGCATCTCGATATCTGCAGGATTTATTTCCACATCTACTTCTTCCGCTTCTGGTAAAACCGCAATCGTAATCGCCGAAGTGTGTACTCTACCTTGAGATTCAGTTTCTGGAACTCTCTGAACACGGTGAACTCCAGATTCAAATTTCATAATTCCGTAAACGCCTTCTCCTTCTACTTTCATCACGAGTTCTTTGTAACCTTTAGACGCTTCAGAAGAATCGGTAACTTCGTGTCTCCAACCTTTGGTTTTGAAATACATGGTGTACATTCTGTACATATCTTCCACGAAAATAGCAGCTTCGTCGCCACCAGTTCCGGCGCGCATTTCTAGGATAATATTTTTATCATCTGCAGGATCTTTCGGAATTAGAAGCACTTTCAATTCTTCTTCCAAACCTGGAATTTTTTCTAAGGCTTCGTTTTTTTCGATTTTAGCTAATTCTACAAAATCTTTATCAGAACCATCTGCAATGATTTCATCTGATTCTTCAATCGTATTTAAAGCTTGCATATACTCATCAAAAACTTTCACGATTTTTCCTAAATCGCTGTATTCTTTGTTGAGCTGACCATATCTTTTTTGGTCAGTAATCACATCTGGTTGTATAATTAAATCAGCAACCTCGTTATAACGTTGCTTAATTGCTTGAAGTTTTGGGATTAAACTTTTTGACATAGTCTAAAATTATTTGGGTGCAAAGATAAGGAATTTTGCTTGGATGTTAGAAGTTAGATGTAAGGATGAAAAAAATCTGCTCAGAAAACTGAACAGATTTTAAATATATTTTGTTTTGCTTTGATATTACTTTTCTCAAATTCAGGGAGAAAAGCAATGTCACCTCAATTAATGATGACCAGCGTGTAAATAAGGGCCGTCTCCTTTTGGTTGGTTGTAGATTACTTCTACACCTTCTTGCTCTAGAAGCGTTTTTCTTCTGATATCTTCTGGGTTAAATTTCTTAGTTTTTCCGAAATATTCAGCTAAACCTTCAGTTAACCACATTGGAATCACTACTCCAAAGAACATGAAAATACACCAAAATCCTATGAGGAACATTACGATAAAATAAACGGTCCAAAGGAACTGATAAACTGGCCAAAATCCTGCTAAAAACATAATTTCTATTATTTTAGGCAAAAATATAACATTTTTTTAATCGACAAAAGTTTTTTTATTGAATTTTGTCGCATACTGCTAAATCTACACCGAATATTTACATTTTCTTCATTAATGAGCTAAAGCTGCAAAGAAATCATTGCCCTTATCATCTGTAATAATAAACGCAGGGAAATCTTTCACTTCAATTTTTCTTACCGCTTCCATTCCCAATTCTGGAAAATCTACTACTTCCACCGAAAGAATATTTTCTTTCGCTAAAATTGCAGCAGGACCACCAATAGAACCAAGATAGAAACCGCCGTATTTTGCACAAGCATTGGTTACATCTTTGCTTCTGTTCCCTTTAGCGAGCATAATCATACTTCCTCCATTTTTCTGGAATTCGTCTACGTAAACATCCATTCTTCCCGCAGTTGTAGGCCCGAAACTTCCACTTGGCATTCCTTCTGGAGTTTTAGCAGGACCTGCGTAATAAATCGGGTGGTTTTTAAAATATTCTGGCATTGGTTTTCCAGCATCTAATAATTCTTTGATTTTTGCGTGAGCAATATCTCTTGCTACAATCAGTGTTCCGTTCAGTTTCAAACGAGTTTTGATTGGATATTTAGACAATTCCGCCAAAATTTCTGGCATTGGCTTGTTCAAATCTATTTCCACAGCTGGTTCTAAATGAGGAGCTGTTTCTGGTAAATATTGCGCTGGATTGGTTTCTAATTGTTCTAAGAAAATTCCGTCTTTGGTAATTTTACCTTTGATATTTCTGTCTGCAGAACAAGAAACACCCATTCCAACTGGACAAGAAGCTGCGTGTCTCGGTAATCTGATTACTCTAACATCGTGGGTTAAGTATTTTCCACCAAATTGCGCTCCGATTGCTGATTCCTGACAAATTTCTTGCACTCTTTTCTCCCATTCTAAATCTCTGAACGCTTGACCAGCCATATTTCCTTCTGTAGGAAGGTTGTCATAATATTTTGCAGATGCTTTTTTCACCGCTGCTAAATTGGCTTCGGCAGAAGTTCCACCAATGACCAAAGCTAAGTGATAAGGCGGACAAGCTGCAGTTCCTAAATCCATAATTTTTTCACGGATAAATTCTTCTAAAGATTTATCGTTCAAAAGAGATTTTGTTTTTTGATACAAGAAAGTTTTATTCGCAGAACCTCCTCCTTTTGTCAAGAATAAAAATTCGTAATAATTTCCTTTTTTCGCATAAATATCAATTTGTGCAGGAAGGTTAGAACCAGAATTTTTCTCTTCGAACATGCTCAAAGGAACAATCTGAGAATATCTTAAGTTTCTATTTTTATAAGTATTGAAAATTCCTCGGCTTAAAAATTCTCCGTCATCAACTCCAGTGTAAACATTTTCTCCTTTTTTTGCTACCACAATTGCAGTTCCTGTATCTTGGCAAGAAGGCAATGCTCCTTCCACGGCAACCGCTGCATTTTGTAATAAATTATACGCTACAAATCTATCATTATCAGTAGCTTCTGGATCATCTATAATTCTGCGTAAACTTGCCAAATGCTCAGAACGAAGCATAAAAGAAACGTCTTCCATTGCTTTTTCCGCCAAAAGTTCTAAACCTTTTGGGTCAACGGTTAAGATTTCTCTATCACCTAATTGTTCTACTTTTACGTAATCTGAAGTGAGTTTTTTATAAACAGTGTCATCCTTTAGAATTGGATACGGATCTTGGTAAATAAAGTCCATTTTATATTTGATTTACGATTTTTGATTTACGATTTTTGAAGCTAAAAATCTTCTCTTTCATCTTCAAAATTGAAGTGTAAATTTACGAAATAAATCAAATAGAGGAAAGATAATATTGCGAGTATTAAAAACAAAAAACCCTTTCTGCGTTCTATACAAAAGCAAAAAACGCAGAAAGGGTTGGTTCTTAAAAAAAAGCTAGTCTATAAACTTACTTGACTGGCAAAATATTCTTCTAATTCTTTCAAGGTCTCTGAATTGGTAGAAATATCTTTTACCACGACTCCTTTATTGATGGCTACAATTCGGTTGCAAACTTCTGTAGTGTGCGCCAAATCATGGCTAGAAATCAAGAAGGTGACTTCTGCATTTTGAGAAAGCACTTTAATCAAATTTTTTAGTTTAATCTGTGTAGAAGGATCCAAATTCGCAAAAGGTTCATCTAAAACAATGATTTCTGGATTGCCAATTAAAGCGCCTACAATTCCTACTTTTTTCTGATTTCCTTTCGATAAATCTCTGATGTATTTTCTAGCATTGAGAATTTCGCCATTAAATAAATCTTCGAATTGTTTTAGAAATTCATCTACAGAAGCTTTGTTTTGTCCGCGCAACTCGCCTAAAAAGTAAAAATATTCTTCTGGAGTAAGATAACCAATTAAGAAACTGTCATCTATAAATGCAGAAACTTTATTTTTCCAATTTTCTGACTTATTTACTTGAATTCCATCAATTTGAATGCTTCCTGAACTGGGTTCAATTAAATCTAAAAGCAAGCTAAAGAGCGTAGTTTTTCCTGCTCCGTTATTTCCTACCAAACCGAAAGTTTCGCCTTTGGGAATAGTAAGCTCTTGTATGTTAAGCACTTTTGCGGTTCCGTAAATTTTAGAAATATTATGAATATTGATCATGATGAGTTGTTTTAAAATTTTAGATTATTAATTGCCTTTTTTAAAAGCAGCGATGGTAGAATATTTTTCGGTTCTGTAGATTTTTACAATGAGATTGAAAATTTTGTCTCGAAGTAAAAACCCTATCAATCCTAGAATTCCTAAACTCATAACCGCTGGAGTCATTCCGAAGAAATATTTCATCGCTCCGAAAACAGCCATTGGCAAAACCATTTGTGGCAATAAAAGAACAAGAATTTTAATATTGAAATTGTTTTGTCCGCTAGTGAAACCTTTAGAAGCAGAGTTCAAATCAATCGGTTTTTTATTGTAAGCTCCCGCCAATAAAGTGAGGTAAGAATTGACTCCCAAATTATATAAACCTGCCGCAAAAATAGTAAAATAAAACTCCCAACTGATGAATGCATAACCAACTGCTAAAATCATAGAAACAGAAATCGCAATCACAAAAAGCGCCCATTTTGCTTTGAGAAAATCTTTGTAAGGAACATTTTGCGTCATCATCAGTGGATAATAAGAACTGTCCCAAGCTGGAACTCTTTGTCCGAACATAAAATTAAAACCGCCTGTTACAAAAATCCCTAGAAAAACTTGCATGAAACTGGTATTGTAACCTTTGCTAAAGAAAAGTAACCCGTAAAAAAGGAATAAAACTCCTCCAATTAAAGCACTTCTCGCCGCTTTACTTCTTTTAATCAATCGAATATCGTTGTTGATAAAAGTTCCTAATGTTCCGTATTTATTGAGGAAAGCAATGTTTTCGGTTTTTCCTGCCGCTTTTTTCATTTCTAAACCTCTGTCTAGATACAAATTCTTTTTGATGAAAGAGAGAGTATAAATCGCCAAAACCAGCAATACAACAATCGGAATAATAAAGAAGCCAATATTTTGATACAATCCGTAGAAAACACACTCAGAAATCGCCAAAACATCTATGACTTCAAAGTAATGCAATCCACCAATAATCACCATCAATCCGAAAAGGCTGTACATCAACTTATCACTTTTATTGATAATGGTGTTGACAAACGTATTGATAAAAACCATGGAAATACACGCTGCGAAATAAAGCAAAACGGCTACTAAATTTAGATTTCCTTTAAAAATTAAAAGCGCTGCAAATGGAATCGCAAAAAGTAAAAACGCCCAACTGAAAAATGAAACTAAAATTTTCACCAAAGTGTAACCAGCCACTTGATTTTTAGAAATTTTCAAAGTAAGGAATGGCTTGATGTTTTCCGCAGGAAGTTGCTGCATAAAATACTTCAACAACAAATCAATGGCAATGTAGACTAAGAAAATTCGGCTGAAAAGTTGAATCGGTTCATAACCTACTTTTTTCGCTCCGAAATAGACTCCAAAAGCTCCGCCTACAAAAATAAGCGCCAAATATGCGTACATAAACAGCATTCCTATTTTCATTAAGATTCCCGCAGCAAATTGCGGGCTTCTCACAAAACTTTTGAGTTCAAGTTGTAGAAATTTTAGAAACATAATCGTTTTTCAATCATTAGTTTCTAAAACTATATTTTCGTTACAAAATTTATTGCATGAGTTCTTTTGCCTGAAGAATTGCGGCATCTGTAATCTTGCTTCCAGAAAGCAATTGTGCAACTTCTGTAAGTTTTTCTTCTTGATTAAGTGGGAAAATTCTGGTTTGGGTTTTTCCTTCAATATCAGATTTTTGCACTTTATAATTATCATTTCCTTTCGCCGCAACTTGTGCAAGGTGAGTAATGACTATCAACTGCATATTTTCTGCCATTTCTTGCATTACATTGCCCATTTCATCGGCAATTCTACCAGAAACACCTGTGTCTATTTCGTCTAAAATAAGCGTAGGAAGTTCTGCATTTTCTGCCATGAGTTTTTTAATCGAAAGCATCACTCTGCTTCTTTCACCACCAGAAATAGCATTTTGAATCGGTTTCAAGGCAAATCCAGCATTCGCTTGGAATAGCAATTGGATTTTCTCCGTTCCAAATTTACCGAATTCTTTCGTTGAAGGGACTTCCACTTCTACTTTAGCTTTTTCTAGTCCTAATTGATGTAAAAGTGATTCTACTTTTTCTACAAAAACTGGAGCCGTTTGTTTTCTATTTTTAGATAAAATTTCAGCTTTTTTAACCAAAGACTGAGAAGCTTCAGCAATTTCTTTTTCAAACTGAGCAATTTTATGTTCTATATCTTCAAAAGAATTCTTTTCTAAAGAAAGTTCTTCTTTGATTTTCAACAAATCTTCTATATCTGAAACCTTGTGCTTTAGAAAAAGTGCATTGATTTTATCATTTTGCTCTTGTAAAACCAATAAATCTTCAGGATTTGCATCTAGTTTTTCGGCTTCATTTTGCAATTGAAAGAGAATATCTTTGAACTCTACATAATTTTCTTCTAATCTTGCATTGAGCTCAGAAAACTGCAAAGACAAGTCTGCGACTCTGCTCAATTTGTTTTTAACATCATAGAAACCATCGAACAAACCTACTTCTTCTTGGTCTGTTCTGGCAAAAATTTGTGCGAGCAATTCAGAAATCGCACCTTTATTTTCGGCTAAAGAAATCTGGCTCTGTAGCAATTCATAATTTACCGTTTCTAATTGTGCTGCTTCTAATTCCTCCAACAAAAACAACTTGTAATCGCTCTCTTTATTTCCTTCGGAAAGTGTATTTTTTAGTCTTTCTAGTTCTCTTTGCTTTCTTTGAAATTCAAAATAATCACTTTGATAAGATTCAATCAAATTTTTATTTTCAGAAAGTCCATCGATGATTTTGAACTGATATTCTTCGCTAAAAAGTTGAGAGGTTTCAAACTGAGAATGAATATCAATCAATCTCTCAGAAAGTTCTTTCAAAACATCTAAAGTAACAGGAACATCATTCACAAAAGCTCTAGATTTCCCCGAAGGCAAGATTTCTCTTCTGATAATGGTATCTTCTTCAAAATCTAAATCATTTTCCTCAAAGAAAATTTTCAAAGATTCAGAAATTTTAAATTCTGCTTCAACTACACTTTTCGTTGAGAAGTCAGAAATGCTTTTAGAATCTGCTCTTTCTCCTAAAATAAGTCTCAAAGCACCCAAAATAATAGATTTACCAGCGCCAGTTTCGCCAGTAATCACTTGTAAACCTTTCTTAAAATTGATTTCAAGTTGGTCTATCAATGCAAAATTTTGGATATAAATTCTTGATAACATTATTTAAAGAATACTTATTTTGAGTTGCGTTTTCGAGCCTGTAAAAATAGTGTAAATTTCAGAAAATTCAAACCACAAAAGCGTAGCTCTAAGATTCATTTTACTTCCATTTATTCCACTTCGTGTCGATATCTTTTGGAGAGAACAAACTCATCAAATTTTTGAGCTGATTCATATCTACACCTCCATTATTATTGGAATCGAAAATGTTATAAATTTCGTCTTTTTTGCTTTCTACAAAGAGATTAAAAGGATAATTCATCTGGAAATTGCTTTCGTAGAATTTAAGTCTCAAAATCTCATTTGCAATGGTTTGTTTCGTAGAAAATTGGTCTTGTTTTCCTAAATTATCTAAGCCCATTCTGTGATAATTATAGTAGAAATTTCTAAGCGTAGAATTTTGTTCAGACAAAATCGTAGCAATCAGCGCTCCTCTATTTCTTGGACTTTCTAATTGAGACCAACCCATATAGTTCTGATTTTGAGAATTTTGAGTAATCTGCATCGCTTTATCAAACCACGGAGTTCCGCCTTTCATTTGGTATGTATCTGCATCGTAACCTAAAATAAGGTAGACATAAAAACTCATCACATCAATCAAATTTTTCCCCGAAAATTGTCTTTCGTTAAAAACCATGTTCTGATTTTCTAAATATTCAAAAGAAAAATTGGTATCATTAACGTTAAGAATCGGCGTTTCATACTGCGTTCCATAAACAGGACGTACCGACTGAACCACCAAAGTTCCTTTATAATTATTCCCGCTTTTTTCAGCAAGAATGATTGAAAAATTGCATTTTATTTTTTCGTAGTTCTGAAATTTTTTGCCAGTCCAACTGGTTTTATTGATGAAGTCTTTCAGACTTTTCTCCATTGTTCTGAATAATTGCACGTTACTTCCGCCAATTTGTTGGTAATTAATTTGAACTTGAGCATTCAGTTCTTGCGCAAAACTAAATTGAGAAAGCAGTAAAAGTGCAAATATGTAAAGTAGTTTTTTCATTGAATTCTAAACGAATTTTTAAAAAATTTATTTCTTAAGTTGAGTTTCTACAAAATCTAAAATGTCTTTTGCCACTTCATCTTTAGATTTCAGAGAAAATTCTTTTTGTTCTGAATATGTTAAAATCTTAACCTTATTGGTGTCTTTTTGGAAGCCTGCACCTTCATCACGAAGTGAATTAAGCACAATCATATCCAGATTTTTTTTCTGCAATTTGCTTTTGGCATTTTCTTCTTCATTCTGAGTTTCTAAGGCAAAACCTACCAAAAACTGATGCGTTTTTTTCTCGCCCATCGTTTTCAAAATATCTGGATTTTTCACCAATTCTATGGTAAATTCTTCTTCAGATTTTTTTATTTTTTCTTTGGCAACGATTTTTGGGGCATAATCTGCAACAGCCGCACTTGCAATAGCAACATCTACCTTTTCATAGTATTTAAAAACCTCATCGTACATTTCTTTCGCCGAAGTTACTCTATGAATTTCAATATTTTTAGTGCTCGTTTTTTGTGAAGTAGGCCCAGAAATTAAAATCACTTTTGCGCCACGTTTTACTGCTTCTTCAGCAAGTGAAAATCCCATTTTCCCCGAAGAATGATTACCAATAAAACGAACTGGGTCTATTGCTTCATAGGTAGGTCCTGCTGTGATGAGAACGGTTTTTCCTTCTAAGTTTTCAGAATGATTTTGAGTAAAAAAATCTTCTATTTTTTGTAAAATAGTTTCTGGCTCTGCTAATCTTCCTTGACCTTCTAAACCAGAAGCCAATTCGCCAAATTCTGCGGGAATAATGTGATGACCAAATCTATCTGCTTTTTCTAAATTTTCTTTGGTGGAAGGATGTGCATACATATCCAAATCCATTGCTGGAGCAATGAAAACTGGGCATTTAGCCGACATATAGGTAGCAATGACCAAATTATCACAAATCCCATGAACCATTTTAGCCAAAGTATTTGCAGTACAAGGTGCTACCAATAATACATCGGCCCAAAGTGCGAGTTCTACATGAGAATTCCATGTTCCGTTTTGGTCATAAAAATCAGAATAAACTGCATTTTTAGAAAGTGTAGAAAGCGTGACTTTTGTAACGAAATTTTCAGCAGAAGGTGTTAAAATAACCTTTACTTCTGCACCTTTTTTTACAAAATCTCTTACAAGGTAATTCATTTTGTAGGCTGCAATTCCGCCAGAAATTGCCAATAGAATTTTTTTACCTTTTAGAGCCATATGATTAGAATTTTAACTGAACGAATTTATGGTTTTTTTTTTGAATTTTTATTGGTTATTTTAAACGCAAAGAATCTGCATCATTTACCTTTATTAACGGCATTTTATTTAGCAAAGCTTGCAAAGTTGAAAATCTAAAGATTTTCAAACATAAACTCAACAAAAAAGCCACAGAAATTCTGTGACTTTGTTTTTTATCCTAACGAATATCGTTTATTTTTCTTCGGTTCTACGGAAATAAATTTCGTCATCTAACCATTCTCTAATGGCAATAGATGTAGGCTTCGGTAATCTTTCGTAGTTTTTAGAAATTTCAATTTGCTCTCTGTTTTCGAAAACTTCTTCCAGAGTAGAATTGTGCACCGCAAATTCGTCTAATTTTTGGTGAAGTTCTGTTCTAATTTCAGCATTAATTTGTTCTGCTCTTTTTCCCATAATTACGATAGCTTCGTAGATAGAACCTACTTTTTCTTCGATTTTATCTCTATCGTAAGTAATGGTGTTTACTTCTGCTTTTGTATCTTTTACGCTCATTTTGAGTGATTTATTTTTATTTTAGTTTGCAAAGATAATTAATTTCTTCTAATCTTGAAAGTAGCACCTGGTTCTGGTGTGCTAATTTTTGCACTATCGATTTTAATTTTATTCGCTTCTTGCTGATCTTTAACTTGTTTTTTAGCGTCTTCTTTAGCTTCAGCTGCTTTTTGTTTTTCTGTAAATTCAGCTTTTCTAGCTTCTACTTCTTTTTGAAGTTTCGCAAATTCTACAACTTCTTTTTCCAATTTTGCTCTGATATCAAGAGCTTCTTTGCTTAAATCTGAGTTTGGATATTCTCTTTCTACTTGTCTGGTGAATGCAATAGCGCTTTCTAATCTTTCTTTTTTAAGGTCATAAATAGAATTGATACCCAATTCTGATTTAGATTTTAAAATATAAGCGTAGATTTTTGATTTCAGTTTAGTTGCAGGAAAATCATTTAAAACGTTTTCAAAAGCAATGGTAGCTGCTTTGTAATCTGCCATTTTAAAATATTGTCTTGCGTTTTCGTAAGCTTTGAACTCTAATTTATAGTTCAGTTCATCAATTAAATCATTGATGTTTTTTGCTTTTTCTGAATTTGGATAATTATTTAAAAATTCTTGTAATTCATTAATCGCCGAAGTTGTATTACTCTGGTCTAAGTTATAATCCATAGAACCTTCGTAGTAACACAATGCAGACATATAAGCTGCTTCTTCTTTTCTAGGGTCATTGGTAAATGTAACCGAAAAATTCTTGAATTGATGCGCTGCAAGTTTATAGTTTTTGTCGTAGTAATTAGCATACGCAGATTTATAAACTACTTCTGGAGCATCATCTGTTCCTGCAACGAGATTGGTTAATCTTTCGTAAAGCGCAAGAGCGTCTGTCCATTTCTTTTTTTCGTATTTTTCATTGGCAACTTTCATGATAAAATCTTTATCAGCAGATTTCATTGCCAAATCATATTGTTTGTTACAAGACAAAAGCAAAAAAGCGATTGCGAATAATGAGAATAATTTTTTCATAAATAAAAGTAAGGAAATCTTTCTATAATGTTCCCTTTATCAGTTTGCAAAAATAAAACTTTTTTTGTCAAAAGATTTATTTTAAGATACTTTAACGCAAATAAGGTTAAATTTGATATCCTAAAAGCGAGAAAACACAAAGATTGAGATGGTTTTTCAGTTTTTTTTCGGCATTTGCTAGATAATCCTCGTCGTTACCTTTTAAATAAATTTCGTAATAATTTTTATTTCTAATGGTAAATACGATGGTTCCAATGATGGTAGAAACAATATCTTCAGATTTTGCAGCTCTTTTAAAAACGCCACTTACAATACCTTTCTGCACTACATCTTCCAGAACTTTGGTAAACGTTTGGTAGAATTCTAACAACGTATCTTTCACTCTATCTTGATGTCTGAGTTCTTGAGTTACAAAACCATGAAAATAATTGAATTTAAATAACTGTTTAGTTACGAAATTAATAATTTCTTTGAGTTGCATCTCTGGTTTTCCGTCTTTTATGGTTTGGGTAAATTCAGCAAATGTTTCTCTGGTTTTCTGTACTCTATATTGGTAAAGATTTACCATCATTTTCTCTTTAGAGCCGAAGTAATAAGAAATCATCGCCACGTTAATATTCGCTTTAGCAGAGATATCACGAACGGAAGTCCCTTCAAAACCTTTCTGCGCAATAAGCTCTTCCGCGATGTCTAGAATATGAATTTGCTTTTCGGTAAATTTTTTCTTCATTCTCTAATTTGTTGAAAAGTAAAGATATAAAAAACTTTTTCTCAAACAAACAAATGTTTAATACTTTGTTTAATTTTTTAATCGATTTCATATCTTTGAATATGATTTTTTTCAACTTCCATCATCACAATCCACAAATCTCTTACGGAATTTATAATTCTACACCAGAAGAAAAAATTCCAGAGCATTATTTTTCGGTAGGAATTCATCCGCAAAACATTGATGAACAATGGGAAAATGATTTAGAAAACCTAAAAATCTTTTCTCAAAATCCAAAATGTTTAGCCATTGGAGAATGTGGTTTGGATGCTTTGGTAAACATTGATGAAAATCTTCAGAAAAAAATTTTCGAAGCACAAATTCTTTGGGCAAATCAAATTCAAAAACCGGTTATCATTCATTGTGTAAAGAGATTTCAAGAATTAATTCCTTTTCAAAAAATTGCAAAAGTTCCAATGATTATTCATGGTTTTAATAAGAAAAAAGCAATTGCTGAGGAAATGTTGAAACATGGTTTTTATCTAAGTTTTGGAAAATCTGTACTTCACAACTTATCTTTGCAAACTACATTGAAAGAAATTCCTTTAGAAAAAATATTTATAGAAACAGATGACGCAGATTTTGACATTGCTGAATTGTATCAAAAAGTAGCTGAAATCAAGGAAATTCCTGTAGAAAAATTACAAGAACAGATTTCTAAAAATTTAGAAATTTTAAACATTCAGTTTTAATTAAGTGATTAAGAAAATCTTTGCGCTCTTTGCGTGAAAAAATAAAATTAGAAAATGACAGATTGGTTACAACGTTCGGAACTGCTCGTAAAAAAAGAAGGCTTAGAAACTTTGAAAAACGCTAAAGTTTTAGTCGTAGGTTTAGGTGGAGTTGGTTCTTTTGCAGCAGAATTTTTGGCAAGAGCTGGAGTAGGAAATATGACGATTGTAGATGGAGATATTGTAGATATTACCAATATTAACAGACAGTTACCCGCTTTGCATTCTACTGTAGGAAAGGATAAAGTAGAAATCGTTTCCGAAAGAATTTTAGACATCAATCCTGAAATTAATTTGGTTAAAATCAATGAATTTCTGTCGCCAGAAAGAATGGACGAAATTCTGGAAGAACATCAATTTGATTACGTTTTAGATTGTATAGACAGTGTTTCGCCGAAATTAGCCTTGATTAAAGCTTGTAGAAGAAGAAAAATAAAACTGGTTTCATCGATGGGAGCTGGTGGAAAAACTGACCCAAGTAAAGTTTTGGTAAGAGATTTAAGCAAAACCAATAATTGTTACCTTGCCAAGCAAATCAGAAAAAGATTGAAAAAAGAAGGGATTACCAAAGGTTTCAGATGTGTCTTTTCTACAGAAATTCAAAAAGAAGAAAGTCTAAAACTCACCGATGGAAGCAATTTTAAAAAATCTTTTTACGGAACCATCAGTTTTATGCCTGCACTTTTTGGTTTAAATGCTGCTGCAGAAGTGATTAATTTTTTATTAAAAAGTGAAAAGTGAATCTTTCCTTCGGAAAGAGAATGGTGAATTATAAAAATTGACTGTAAAAGAAATTCACTTGCAAAGCAAAATTCACAAATTAATTGACAAAAATTTTATATTTTGAATTTTAAATATCCCAGAGAAGAAAAACTCAAGCAAAAAAATGACATTTCCTTACTTTTTGAGAAAGGAAAATGGAAAACTTGTGGAAAATTGAGAGTGATTTCTTACCAAATAGATGCTTCGACTTCGCTCAGCATGACAACTCAACATAAAGTTGGCGTTTCTGTTTCTAAGAGATATTTTAAAAAAGCAGTTCACAGAAATAGAATCAAAAGACTTTTACGCGAAGTTTACAGACTTAATAAAGCTCAGTTTTTAGAAAAATTTGGCGAAAATTCCTTAACCATGTTGTTCTACGTTTCGCCTACTCTTCCGAAAAATTATCAAGAAATAGAAGAAGAATTTTTAAAACTTCTCAAAAAATAAAAATCAATAGCACGTTTTTTGTAATTTAGTTTGCACAAATAATAAACTATTACACAAAATGTTAGACAACATTCCTTATCTTCCTTACTTCATCAGTGCATTTATCGGCATTGGTTTAGCTGCAGCTTCTGGTTTTAGAGTTTTCTTGCCTATGTTTGCTGTAAGTCTCGCTTCTTACATGGGTTGGATTCCCATGAACGAAAATTTTCATTGGTTGGCTGGTTTACCTACGCTCATCACTACAGGAATTGCCACTGTGGTAGAAATTTTAGCCTATTATATTCCGTACGTTGACCATTTATTAGACACCGCTTCTGTTCCATTAGCTACAATTGCAGGTTCTATCATGTTTGCCGCACAATTTACAGATTTAGGAACATTTCCAACTTGGGCACTTGCATTGATTGCAGGTGGTGGAACTGCAGCCGCAATTAGTTCTGGATTTGCAGGAACTCGAGCCGCTTCTACTGCTACAACTGGTGGTCTTGGAAATTCTGTAGTTGCCACCACCGAAACAGCAGGAGCAGGAATGATGACTTTTTTAGCTTTAGCAGCTCCCGTAATTGCGTTTTTGGCAGCGATTGCACTTGTTATTGTAGTCTTTATTTTAGGAAGAAAAATCTGGAATAAATTAAGAGGAAATCTGAAATCTGAAGAAACTTTATGATCTAATCATTACCCTAATTCAATAAAAAAAACTCCAAGAAATTCTTGAAGTTATTGTTTTATTTACCTTGTTTTAAATCTTTGATTTCTTGAATTTTAGCCTTGAAATCTTCGGCTCTTTCTGGATGCTTATTTTGTAGAATTTCGTAAGCTTTAATTGCCTTCGTGTACAATCTTTGTTCGGTATAAAGCTTAGCTAGAGTTTCAGTCATCAAGTGTGAGATGTCGTCATTTTTTTCTTTTACTACAAAATTCACTTCTTCTTTTAACTGAGAAATTTTAGGATTTTCTTCAATGAATTTATCGATGATTTCTGCTTTTTTCTCAATGACTTTTACTGGAATATTTTCAGGAGTTTTAATTCCGGAACGATCAATTTTAAGCCAACTTTGCCAAGTATTTACAAAACCTGGAACATTGCTATTATTTTCTTCCAGCGAAACTTTTTCTACTTGATTTTCAACAGTTTGAACAAGTGTTTCTTGGGCGTTATTTTTTAAGAAAGAAGTATTTAGAATAGATTTTTCAATAGGTTTTTCTACTATTTCAACTTCTTCTAAAACCTCTTTTTTCAATTCTATTGGCGAAACTTCTTCTACAATTGTCTTCTTCTCTGTAATTGCAATTTCTGGTTTTACCTCAACTGGTTTTTCGGTAGCTTTCGGTTGAGAAACTGCTGGTTTTTGAATCATAGAATCGAGTGGATTCATCACAAAATTCATGGGTTTCCAATCGGTGTGAACTTCTTCTACAATTTCTTCTTTTTCTTCCGTCAAAATAGGAGTATTAATTACTTGAGGCTCTTCTTTTTCAATCGTCATTTCTGTATTTTCCTCTATAATCTCAGTTTTTTCTGGTCCTGAAATGTTCAATTCTGGTGTTTTCCCAGATGGAATTTCTTCAGATTTTGTTTCTTCTTCAGTTGGTTTTTCTTCAAAAATTGGTGTAGGAATTTCTGCTTTTGGTTCAGATTTCGGTTCTTCTTTTGGAGTAGAAGGAACGGTGAATTTTACGTTTGGCAAGAAACTTTCGAAACCATTAAAACTAATATCCGAAGGTTTTACAGACGTAATTTCCTTGTCATCTGATTGATCAATATGCTCTAAAACGGTTTCTTTACTGAAATTAAGGTCTTCTTCTCTAGTTTTGAACGCAATTTTTTCTTGTTCTTGTTCCGATTTTTCTTGCTCAAGCAATTGATTTTCAATCTCTAAAATCTCCAATTCTTTCAGAACTTCGAACTCATTTTCTTTTTTGTCAAGAATCGGCGCTTCTAATTCGGTATCACCTACTACACTTTTCGGATGCGTAACTACAGGTTTTTCCGCCTCTATTTTTTCTACCGTTTCGGTTAAATTTTCAGAAGAATTCTTAGTGATATTTTGCTCTGGAACCTCAACGATTTTTACAGGTTCTTCAATGGTTTTTTCAACTTCATATTCAGTTTTAGCGAGTACAATTTTCTTGAATTTCGTCAATTCTTTTTTCTCTTCTTCCTTCTTTATATTGATGAAAGTGTAGAGAATTTTTTTATCCGTAGTATACGCTGCGGTTTTGGTTAGTTCTTTTTGGTAATTTTCAGCATCGAAATTAAAAATTGCCGAAAGATGCAAAGTTCTGATACTCTGCATATAAGGGAATTTAGAAATTTCATTCTGAAGAAGCGAAATGTCTTCTTTAGAAATATTTTCTGGGCGCTGAAGCAATTCTAAAACTCGTGCATTCATCTTTTACCAATTGGCTACAATATCGTTAAAAATTTTATTGATAATCCTTTCGTTTACCAATTTCACTTGAGAAGTTTCTATGGCATTAATATCTAAATCACTACTGAAAACCGCTTCGTCTGAATAGGTTCTATCAAAACTCGCTTCTGGAAACTTACTGTTTTCGTAATGAACTTTTACTGTAATGGTGAGTTTATTCTGTGCCGCTTGAATATTTCCACCGTCTGTAGTAACTGGTGTAGAAATAGTGGTAGGCGAAATGCTATAATCTGTTATTTCTCCTTCAATAAGAACATCAGGATTTTCCGTAGTTCCCTTTAGACCAGACCTTTGCAAAAATCTATTTTGAAGAGCAATAGAAAATTCTTGACTTAAATTAGCATTCACCAAAGCTGCATTATTAGGGAAATTTTTAATCTGAATGGTTTTTTCGTTGTGATTCAAAGAATTTCCTGTAAATCTATAGCAAGAAGACAAAAAAGCCAAGGAAAAGAAACCCAAGAAAAAAACTCCAAAAATTTTAAAATTTTTGGCTTGAAATCTGAAATTTAAAATCTGAAATCTTTTCATTAATCTTCTAAATTATATTGTTTTATTTTTCTGTAAAGCGTTCTCTGAGAAATTCCCAATTCATCGGCAGCTTTATTTCTTCTGCCGTTGTGTTTTTCGAGCGCTTTTACAATTAAATCTCTCTCATTATTGATTAAAGAAAGAGACTCTTCTTTTGGTTCTTCTTCTAAATCTATGTCTTCTACTCCAATTTCGTACTCCTCAGTATTTTTGTAGAAATTAGGAGTTGGCGCAGCTGGTTGATCTTCGTAATACAAAATAGAACTTGTATTAACGGGTTGGGTTTCAGTTTTAAAAACTCTACCAATTAAATCTTGCTCATGATGCGAAAAACTTTGATTTCCTCTATTCTTAATCAGTTCCGAAGTTAAGGATTTTAAATCATTTAAATCATTTCTCATGTCAAAAAGAATTTTGTACATGATTTCTCTTTCTGAACCGAAATCTGCTCCTGAATTTCCTGAATTTCCACCTCTGGAAACCACAGCAGGAAGCTGAGCATTCATCGGAATATATTCTGATAATTTAGTAGAATTTACGCTTCTATTTTGTTCTACCACCGTCATTTGTTCCACTAAATTTCTCAGCTGACGAATATTTCCTGGGAAAGTATAATTTTCTAAATATTTAACGCCGTCATCTGTCAATTGCAACTCTGGCATTCTGTATTTTTCGGCAAAATCAATGGCGAATTTTCTGAAAAGCAAATGGATATCTCCTTTTCTTTCTCTCAAAGGTGGCATATCAATCTGAACCGTATTGAGACGATAGTACAAATCTTCTCTGAATCTGCCGTCTTCAATCGCTTTCATCATGTTCACATTAGTCGCAGCTACGATTCTCACATTGGTTTTTTGAACTTGAGAAGAACCCACTTTCATAAATTCTCCACTTTCTAAAACTCTGAGAAGTCTTACTTGAGTTTGCAAAGGCAATTCCCCAACTTCATCTAAGAAAATCGTTCCACCATCTGCTACTTCGAAATAACCTTTTCTGGTAGAAGTTGCGCCTGTAAAAGCTCCTTTTTCGTGCCCAAAAAGTTCTGAATCTATGGTTCCTTCTGGAATTGCACCACAGTTTACCACAATATATGGTTGGTGTTTTCTGCGAGATTCGCTATGAATAATTTTCGGGATATGTTCTTTACCAACTCCAGATTCTCCGATAACCAAAACGGAAATATCTGTAGGTGCCACCTGAATTGCTTTTTCTATGGCACGGTTAAGTGCGGGAAAATTCCCTATAATTCCGAAACGGTTTTTTATGGATTGTAAGTCGCTCATAATTTTTGAGATTTGAGGTTTTATGTTTTTAAAATACAGAAATTAAAATAATTTCTTAAATCGCTTTCCCCAAAAGTGTGCCTTGAGTGCTGTCATGAACAAAAACAGTCACAAAGTCACCAATGTTTTGTCCTTCTACTTTATCAAAAACTACTACTGCATTCTGAGAAGTTCTTCCTTTCCATTGATTTTTATCTTTTTTAGACTCTCCTTCAATTAGAACTTCGTAGTTTTTGCCAACGTAAGATTTCATTCTTTTTCTGGATAATTCTCCTTGTAACGCAATGATTTCGGCTAATCTTCTTTGCTTCACATCTGCAGGAACATCATCTTCCATTTTTTTATGAGCTGGAGTTCCTGGTCTTTCAGAATACGCAAACATATAACCGTAATCGTATTCTACTTGTCTCATTAAATCAAGAGTTAATTGATGATCTTCTTCGGTTTCGCCACAGAAACCAGCAATCATATCTTGAGAAAAAGCAATTTCGGGAACTATTTCCTTCGCTTTTTTAATCAAATCTAAATATTCCTGACGTGTATGTTGACGATTCATTTTCTGCAAAATTCTGTCACTTCCGCTTTGTACAGGAAGGTGAATATATTTACAAACGTTATCATATTTTGCAATCACACGGAAAACTTCTTCCGTCATTTCGTGCGGATTAGAAGTAGAAAAACGAATTCTCATTGCTGGGACTGCTTTTGCTACCATTTCTAACAATTGAGCAAAATTTACCGCCGTTGCTTTTTGCATTTCCGAAGCTTTATCAAAATCTTTTTTAGGACCACCTCCATACCAAAGATAAGAATCTACGTTTTGCCCAAGAAGTGTGATTTCTTTGTAATTATTTTCAGCTAAAGCTTTGCATTCTTCAATAATAGAATACGGATCGCGGCTTCTTTCTCTACCTCTGGTAAAAGGAACTACGCAGAAAGTACACATATTATCGCAACCTCTGGTTATGGTTACGAATGCTGTAACACCGTTTCCACCCAAACGAACAGGATTAATATCTGCGTACGTTTCTTCTTTAGAAAGAATTACATTAATCGCGTCTCTTCCATCTTCTGTTTCTTTTAAAAGATTAGGTAAATCTCTGTAAGCATCTGGTCCTACAACTAAATCTACGAGATGTTCTTCTTCTAAAAATTTGGTTTTAAGACGTTCTGCCATACAACCAAGAACACCAACCGTAAGACTTGGATTTTCTTTTTTTAAATTTTTGAATTGAGACAAACGCATTCTCACGGTTTGTTCTGCTCTTTCGCGAATAGAACAAGTGTTAAGCAAAATTAAATCTGCTTCTTCCACGTTCATTGTGGTGTTATATCCTTGCTCGTTAAGAATGGAAGCTACAATTTCTGAATCTGAGAAATTCATTTGACAACCGTAACTTTCTAAAAACAATTTTTTAGAATTTTCTGGTTTTTCAGCAATAGCAAAAGCTTCGCCTTGTTTAGTTTCGTCTATATATTTTTCTTGCACTTTTCAAATATTTTGAGTGCAAAGATAAGGAAAAATTGTGACAGAATGTCAGTCGAAATTTACACTAAAAGGAATTTTAAATCTCTGTCTTACAGGATTACCATATACTTTAGCAGGCTCCCATTTCTTTTTAACATGTTTTAAAGCATAAATAAATCTATCATCGAATTCTATCAAACCAGAACTCTTTTCTACTGCAACATCTGTTACCGAACCATCTACATCTACAACAAATTTTATAATAACTGTTATTTTACCTCTTCCATTAAACCCACTTAAGTCTACTTTTTTAGCCACCTCATCTCTAAATGAACTTAATCCATTAGGAGGGAAATCAGCATCTGCATTTAATTTTTTAGGATCATAACCTTCTTTGTAATTATCAAACAAATCATCAGGAAAAAAAGCAAACAAACTTCTTGCGGTAATATTATTACTATCTTTTTGAACTGGAGTCCAATTTTTCAATTCAGGCAAAATTTGATCTAACAAATCACTTGCACATTTATTAACATTATATACATTTGGAGAGTTTTCTATTTTTTTAAACTCTCCTTCGTTGGTAACAATGAATTCTTGATGATATAGAGCTTCCTTCTTCTCACAAGGCGCTAGTTTTTTTTCTATAATCACTTGACGTGCTTCTTTATAGAAATTTACAAATCCACCTTTATAAAATAAATCATTATTATAAAAAGGAATAGATTCTTGAGCTTTAAAAAAAGAAATAAAAAATAAAAAAATAAATGTAATAGTTCTCATGTTTATTAGTTTTGAGCGTCAAAGATAAATAAAAAAATCGCTTGAGAAAAGCGACTTTTAGTTATTACATATCGAATAAATCTGTTCTGAAATTGACTTTCAGTCTTATTTTAGAATCTACTTTTGCGCCATCACAAGTTGCGGGCATCCATTTTTGATTCATTGCTTTTACAGCATTCTTAATGTCTGTTTGCAAAAGATTACTATTCGGAACTTCTGGTTTTAGCGCAAAATCCTTTAAATTTCCTTCTTTATCAATGTAGAAAATGAAATCGAAAGTTCCATTTACAGAGTATAAGTTATTAGAAAGACTGGCTTTTAAATTTTTAAATAATTTGTCTTTAAAACCATTTTCCCCGCCAATATATTGCGCATAAGTAGCATTCGCACATTTTAGTCTATAAAATTCTAGCGGATTATTCATATCTAATGAAATATCTGCTCTACCAAATTCTTTAGAATTTTCTGTAATATCATTGTCTTCTACCAAATATTGTGCACTCACAAAACCGAAAGAAAACGTCATCACCACTAATAATAAAAACTTTTTCATGTCTTAAAATTTGATAGTAAATTTACAAAAAAAGGTTGTAAATGAATTACAACCTCTGATTTAAAATTTATAAAACTTCGATTTGATTTTTCAATAAATCATCGAATTCTTCTCTTTTTCTGATGAGATGCGCTTTTCCATCTAAGAATAAAACTTCGGCTGGTTTCAATCTAGAATTGAAATTTGAACTCATTTCGAAACCATAAGCTCCTGCATTTCTGAACACTAAAATATCTCCTTCTCTTACTTCATGTAATTTTCTGTCCCAAGCAAAAGTATCCGTTTCACAGATATTTCCAACTACTGTATAAATCCTTTCTGTTCCTTTCGGATTGGTTAGATTTTCAATGATGTGATATGAATCATAGAACATCGGTCTGATTAAATGGTTAAATCCAGAATTTACGCCTACAAAAACGGTAGCAGTTGTCTGTTTAATCACGTTAGATTTTACCAAAAAATGTCCAGATTTAGAAACCAAATATTTCCCTGGCTCAAACCACAATTCAAAATCTTTACCTGTTTCTTTTTTGAACTGAGTCACTGCTTTTTCTACTTTTTTACCCAAAGCTTTCACATCTGTCTCTAACTCGCCTTTTTGGTAAGGAACTTTGAAACCGCTTCCCATATCAATATATTTAAGATTTGGAAAACTTTCTGAAAGTTCAAACATAATTTCTAAACCTTGTAAGAAAACTTCTGGGTCTTTAATCTCGCTACCAGTATGCATGTGCAAACCTTCAATATTAAGATTAGTAGATTTCATCACGCGTTCTATATGACGCATTTGATGAATAGAAATTCCAAATTTAGAATCTATGTGTCCTGTAGAAATTTTATAATTTCCTCCTGCAAAAATATGCGGATTAATTCTTAAAAAAACTGGGTAAGAATCGCCATATTTAGTCCCGAATTGCTCTAAAATAGAGATGTTATCAATATTAATATGAACGTTTAGAGCCATCGCTTCTTCTATTTCGGCAAGGTCTACACAATTGGGCGTAAATAAAATTCTCCCTGCCGAAAAACCAGCTTTTAAACCTAATTTAACTTCGTTTATAGAAACACAATCAAGATTCGCTCCTAATTTTTCTACATATTTTAGGATGTTGATATTGGTGAGTGATTTACATGCGTAGAAAAACTTAGTGCTCTCTGCAAAAGAAGTGGTGAGTTTATCGTACTGAGATTTTATAGAATCGGCGTCATAAACATAAACCGGCGTTCCGAATTCTTCTGCAATCTGAAGCAAATCTTGATTTGTCATAATAAAAATTTTACTGCAAAAATATAAATTTTAGATTTTAAAACCAAACAATAATTTTATTTAGTAAAAATTATCTATTTCGAGCCTATTTTTTAGATTTATTTAGGTAATTTTTCTATTTTATACTCGTTTTTAAGTAAAGATAGTTTTAAATCATTGATGATTTCTGGCGAAACTTTCTTCACTTCTATCTGCAATTTATTTAATTTCTTCCTAGACTGAATCTGATGGAACAGTTCATAATACCCAAATGAAATCAATTTTCCTTCTTCTATGATGAGAAAAGATTTCTCGCCGAGATTTCTGCCTTTTCCTATCCAAAGTTCATTTCTACCTTTCAGCGTAATGAGATCTTTCAGCGTTTTATAATCGCTAAGCGTTTCATTTTCGGTGATATAATGCTTCACTTTACTGCCTTGAGAAAAGTTTTTGAATTTCAACAAAGGTTTTTCTGTGTGAAGAGAATTTTTTTCAAACTTAAATTTTCCATCAATGTAGAATAAACCGTAAGGTAAAAACTGCTTCTTCGATTTATTCTGATTCAGCAAAATCAATCTCGCAATAGTATCTGTTCCCGTAAGTTCGTAATTAATTTGTGTTACTTCTTCCTGAATGCTTTGCCATTTAACAGATTTAGAATTGAATAATTTTTTAGAAACTCTAAAAATATCATCTACATAATCTTCAAAAAGAATAGCGCCAGAAGCATTTTGAAAATACACAAAACCTTTCTCCGAAGGTAAATCCTGAGTAAGTTCTTTTATTTTATTGATATAAGATTTTGCGTTACTTTCTTCATGATGCTGCTGAATAATTTCATGGCTGTTGTCTTTGGTTTTTAACAATTTAAAAAGTTCCAAAGTAGCCCTTGCATCACCAGAAGCTCGGTGTTCATCAACCAAAGGAATCCCAATAGATTTACATAATTTACCTAGAGAATAGCTTTTCTCATGAGGAATCAGTTTTTTTGCTAAAGGAATGGTATCTAAAGTATTGATTTTAAAATCAAAACCTAGTCTTTTAAAACTTTGACGAAGCATTCTGTAATCAAAATCTATATTGTGCCCTACTAAAATGGTTCCTTCTGTAATTTCTATGATTCTTTTCGCGATTTCATGAAATTTCGGAGCGGTTTTCACCATTTTTTGGGTAATTCCTGTCAGTTTTTGTACAAATGGAGATATTTCACTTTCTGGATTGACAAGTGAAATAAATTGGTCTGTGATAACGTGGCCATCATATCTAAAAATCGCAATTTCTATAATGCTTTCTTTTCTATAAGGCGCTCCGTTTCCTTCTATGTCTATTATGGTATACAAAACGAAAAATAAATATCCCACAAATTTACATAAATAAATTTACGGCGAGTTTTTAAAAAAAATCATTTTACTACTGCCCTCGTTGCAGCAACTTTCCTTTCCGCATACTTCACCACATCTTTTATAACAAGCTTTTGTACCGCTCGAATAAAGACCTCCATATAATCATACATAGGTTTACCTTGTACGGAGGGAAGAGAAATATTTAAGTTATCGGCATCTTTTGCGTAAAAGTTTCTAGAATAGCTAAATTGCCCAGCATAAGAAACTTTATGAATAGCAGTTGTGACATATATAGCTGCATACTTAGGCAAGTTTTCAGTATGAACAACAGCAATGTGGTCATCTCCTCCGTATTTGTAATTTCTATATTTTGCAGAGCCAAACATATCTATTGTAGTAGTATTTTCTGAAAAAACAATTACATCATTTCCTATAAAATCTGAAATACCTTCGTTGGCTTCGCCAGCAGTTACAAATGGTAAATTTCCCGAAATTCTATCCTGGCTTCTTAATCTTCTCCCTCTTGTAGATTTACCAAAAAGTTTTTCAAGGTTAAACACCCTCCATTCAATATCTTTAACCTGTTGTTTATCAAGTAGTTTTACCCCCCCCCCACGATATTTTACCACTTCTAAAAGCCTCTAATACTGCTTTTTCTTCTTCTGTTAATATATAATCACTAAGTCCTGTTACACGCAAATACGCTTCCAGCTCCGCTATACGCTCCGCCTCCAGCTCCGCTATAAAATTTTCCATAAAAGCAAAATCTATTTTACCATTTTGGGTTGGTAATGTTAGCTTCTGATTTTCAATAATATTAACATTAAAACTTGAGCTCCCCCAAGAGAAAGTACTAAATGCTTTTGCCATCGTAGAAATAAAAAATTGAGCATTATTTTTATTGAATTTTTTATTCTTAGCTTTTAATACTTTAATCTTATCTCCAGTAAAATAAGGCTTTTCTTGATAAAACATTGTAGCTGTATCTTGTCCGAATGAGATAGTATTGCCTTCATTTAGATATGATTCATCTTCAACAATAAAACCTCTTTGACCATTGTTTGAACTTGTTCTTACTACATAAGGATTCTTCCCATCTTGAAAGACTTGAACCTTATTTGCATCAAAACGTTTTTTAGAAGTTAGCACCTCAAACAACTCTCCCAATGTAAACTCACCCCACTCAACTTGTTGCAGTTTTTTGCTGAGCAGGGCATCTACTTTCCCAATGCTTCTACTGGGCTTTGGTTTTTTAATAAATTAGATACTTCCCACGCCAGATAATCGGCAACGGTTTTTTTAAAGTCTGCCAAAGTAGGTTTGGTATCTATGGTTTTGTGCTGGTCAAAATTCCAATCGGCGCCACTAGGCGTTATAAAGTCTTCTACATACATCTCCGCTAGGTTCCATTGGGCTTCTACTTTTGCATTACGCCCTGCTTTATATATTTTTACTATATCGGCATAGCGTTTTGTAGGCTCGTCTATTTCTTGCAAAGCTCGGCTGGTGCGTTTATAACCATCATTACGGAAGTCTATAAACTTCACAGTCTGCTCAAAATCGTGTGGCGTATGTGCTTCTACGATATAAATACTGGTTTGTACCCCTGCCATAGGCTGAAATAAGTCAGTTGGCATTTTTATACTAGCGAGTAGACGGTGTTTTCTCAAAAGACTTTGGTTGGTACGGGTTGCTTTTCCACTCCCTGCCGAATCTTGTATAATAATGGCAGCAATGCCGCCTTTTTCCATTTTGTCTAACCCAAAAGCAATGAAGGGCATCCCGTTTTCGTCATAACTAAAAGGTGGATTGAGCAATAATCTATTGGCTTTGAAATTGGTGTATAATTGCTCTGGTGTACTAAAGGAGTTGCCTTTTTGTATGTTACTGCTACCATCACCACGCAATATCATATTGGTAGCGGCAAGGGTAAACATTTCGGCGTTCAGTTCTATGCCCAGCAGTTGGCTTTGTTTTATTTCTACAATTTTATTCTTGGCTTCGGTGGTTTCTTTGCCGTAGGTTTTTTCGGTATCTCGTATCATGAGTTCCATAGCCGAAATAAGGAAACCTGCGGACCCTGTAGCTAAATCCATCACACGGCTGTGCTGGTTTACGCCTAGTATTTCTGCCATCATCTTGGTAACATAAGGCGGAGTGAGTACAATGCCTATTTCTTTCCCATCACCTAAGGCATATTTTAGAAATTCAGAATACATCTCACCCATGATATCTAAATGCCCCAAATTCTCTTCAATAGACAAAAAGATGTTATGGTAAATAAAGGTAAAAATCTGTTTATTAGCACTCGCCTTTCCATTGATGAGTTTAGCAACTTCTTTATCAAGAGTGGTAAGCTCATCTCGTTGGGCATCTTTGGCAATTTCGTTAAAACTAGCCAACATAAGATTTTGTTTATCTGTAGGGATTTCTCTAGCGTTTAAAAATTCTTTAATTTGATTAAGAACTTGCATCCCATCTCTTTTACTTTCTGTCTGTATGCCTTTTAGGTCATCAGGTACAAGACCATCTTGTATTTTTTCGCCTTGGCTATTGATAATATTTTGCATAGAGAGCAACATACCAGATACATAAAGCACTCTTTGAGGAGCGGTAATATTATGATTATGCATCAGTTTATTCAGAGCTTTGGCTTGTGTTTTGAGTTCGGCTTGTGAGCGGATTAAGATATCGTGTTTTTCCTCTTCAGTAAGTACCGCATCTTTATAAAAGAGTTCAAACGTTTTTTCGTTTTCTAAGAAATGTAAGGTTTTTACCTCTTCTAAAAGTTTAAAAGCCTTGTCGCCACTGCCATACACGTAATACACTTTTAGAGAAATACTTTCTTCGCTGTCTCCTGCAATGCCTATAGCAATTACTTCGTGATATTTGCCCGAGGCTATCATTCCTGTGGCGTAATGCAACGCCCCATTAATGGCAAAACCGCTAATAGATTTTTCATCAAACTTTACCCCATCTTTGGTTTCGTTGATGAGTTTGGCTCGTCCCAATTTGTTTTCTATAACCACAGGAACCTTATATTTAGTAAGACTAAAATCGGGTTTACCAAAGTTGGTTTTATTTTCCGTTTTTGCTCTACCTCTCAATGCCTCTTTTAGAAATTCGGGGATTGCAGATTCGGTAAAATAATCTATTTGATTTGTAAGTTTTAGCTTTTTGAATTGGGCTTTTACCCAATCATTGATATGTTCTTCTAGTTTATATGTATTAGTTTTTGCCATAATTTATAGTATCTAATATGCTTTTTTTTCAAAAATTATTACTTACCTCTTTATTAACTCCTTGAGTAAATCGTTTTCCTTTTTTAAGTCTCGGTTTTCTCGTTGCAGGGTTTCTAGCTGGGTTTTCAGTTCTTTTTCACACTGCGTCTCGTAGGGGATATTCATACGCTCTGCTAAGAAGGCAAAGAAATTATAATTGATGGCTTTGCCAATACGCCAAAGAATAACCGTTTGTAAAGATTTTTGTTTGAAATAGCTGTTAAGAGTAATGCCCGATACGCCTAAAGATTCTGCCACATCTTTTTTCTTAATGTGTTTTTCCTTAATGAACCAATGCACCAGATTGCCAATCGGCGTTGGGTCATCTGCTTTGGTCTGGGTAAACTTTTTAATAATAGGCATGTGATATATTATTGTCTTTTGCTCACAAATATACAATAAGTTAACAATAAAAA
>Ga0209599_10000150_pt1 | contig 48159 bp, 43 predicted proteins | sample Shrwel_input2_FT_FD_187534 | JGI IMG/M metagenome (GOLD analysis project Ga0209599, IMG submission 187534) | Subsurface microbial communities from deep shales in Ohio, USA - Utica-3 well 1 S input2 FT (SPAdes) (version 2) ...
TAGAAAAAGCCATTCTTTTGCTGTTTCGGGCATGAATTGTTCACCGCCACATAGGCGGCTTAGAAAAATGAATCCATAAGGGGGGGTTAAATGGCTGTTGTTCACCGCCACATAGGCGGCTTAGAAAAAGCCATTCTTTTGCTGTTTCGGGCATGAATTGTTCACCGCCACATAGGCGGCTTAGAAAAATGAATCCATAAGGGGGGGTTAAATGGCTGTTGTTCACCGCCACATAGGCGGCTTAGAAATAGATATGGAGTAGAAAAATTATGACAGCAATGTTCACCGCCACATAGGCGGCTTAGAAATGACATAACAAAAGCCCCTGTTGTCTTAGTGAGTTCACCGCCACATAGGCGGCTTAGAAACTCCATAATGATACTTTAAACCTTAAAAAGAAAAAGGCGAGATAAACTCGCCTTTAAATGAAAAGAAGATATTAAGTATTACGAATAGTTTCTAATACTTAACAACACCTGTAAATATGAGAGTTTCAGTTGAGCCTACCTTTGTAAAAACGACATCATCAAAGACAAACTCTTTAGTTGCAGGACGATGCATCAAATTAGTACATAACTTAGTCGTTGGATTAGCCGTACATTCATAAGCACCCTGTTTAATGGGAGACAAATTGGCATCATACTCTTTATAGCTATAAGTTGAGACTTCATCAACGCCAACTTTGAAAATACTATCCTCCGTAAATGAACCTTTTTGAGGGTGACGATATACAACTGCACCTACTCCACTTGTAGTTAACGAGTTAACAGGCAAGCCGTTATTCACAAAATTTTGCTCACTAGAATGCTCAAAAATAGCCGCAGGTGCATTTGTACCTGTAATCGTTAAACAGCCAAAAGGATTGGTATTACCTGTACACGTTGCTGTTGTGGGTGGTGTTACCACAGGCAATTGGTGAATCAACGAGCCATTTTTAACAGTAATTCCCTGTGATGCTCCGTTGACCACGCTTAAGGCTGTGTTATTAAATATAAACTCAATCGTATTTGTGTTTGCCGTGTTAAGCTTAATACCACTACAAGCAGTGAATCCCACACCACAAGCAAACCCATATTTATCATTTTCTATCGAAACACTGGTGACAGCATTATTGACTACCGTCACCTCAACATTTTCTTTTTTATCGGCATTAAAAAAGTTGTAAGTGTCAGGATTAGTAATCGCAATAGATGTTGATTTAGAAAAACTACAGAAGTCACTTGGTGCATTGGTAAAACCTAGCTTGTTATCTGTCCCTTGTGACGTACAGTTATTAGCTCCCGCAGTATTAGTAATCTCTACCACGCCTGCTGGTTTAAAGTTAATCGTTTTGTCATCATTGGTAGTGGCTTTAAATACACCCAAACATTGACCACCACCCGTCTCCACCCGAATAAACTGATTTTTTAAGGCAGGTTGCGGGCGAGTTTCACCATTTGGAATACCTGTAAATACAGTAGTTGTTTTTTGAATAGAGTTTAAACCAAATAAGGTTAAAGAAGTATTAGCCCCTAAATTATTGCTAAAACTGATAATCGGTGTGCCATCTGCCGTACCATTCGGGATTTTTGTCCAAGAATCACAGCTATACTCTTCAACACCATTTGTCGTGCGGATGGGTTTTAAAGGATCAATTGTTACTCTTTTATAACCCTCAAATACGCCTGCGCTAGTAGTGTTAGTAAAATCACGCCCTTCGGCTAATAAGGCATTATTAGTCTCTCTAAACAACAAAATAGTCGCTTTATTGCTAATTAGACGATATCCCTGACCATTATTTTGTGTTGGATTTTTACATACTTCTTTAAAAGATGAAGTTTGACCTTTTAAAGTAATATCACCATTACTAGCAAGCTGGAAAGTGGTTGCAGCACCACTTGCGGTCACATCATAAGTGCCAACAAAATCTTCAATAGCCGCTAAAGTACTTGGATTAACACCCAAGCTGGCACAGGTATCGGTATTACCCGTATCAACTGGCGCGGCTGCCCCTGCTAAAATCACTTCATTAGTTTTAAAAGTAATAGTTTTTTTAGTGGCTGTGGTCGCAGTATAAATACCAACACATTGACCTTGTGTAGTAGAAACCTTCCAAGGATGAGTAACTGAGGTTGGTATAATGGTATAAGTTTGTCCTGTTGCTAAATCAGTACGATAACGTGTTAATCCACCATTAAAATTAATCCAATCGATATTAAGATTATCGGCACGCTGATTAACAAAATCTATGTTTAGTTGGCCACCTGAGCCTGAACGTAATTTTGCTGCATCATTACAACTGTATTCAGCTATTCCTTCAACAACACGGATAGGTACAGCAGCAGGAGTCACCGCATTAAAATTATCTAGCCACATATTTAACATATTGATGTTGTTAAAATTAATAAAGGCCGCATAAAAATTTTGCACCCAATTAATCCATGCATTAACAAAGCTCGCATTATAAAAACTTAAAGCCGTTGTCCCTTGTTTGGCATCAAAGGTACCATCACTAAAATCACTGGCCAAGACTTTGGCCATATCATAAGCAGGAGCTAAACTGGTACTGTTCATTCGTTGTGCTTCTTTAGCTAAAGTGGCCAAATAAGCAGCATAGGCACGGCGTTGAGCATCTAAAGCCGCATTAATTAATTTATCAAATTCACCTACACCAATCACAATCGGTGCTTGGGTAATGTTAAAGTTTAAATTAAGGGCATTTTTAACAGCCGCATTCGCTTGATTGATATTTTGAGCAATTAAACCGCCTACGGCTTTTTCGGCTTGTTGTACCGCCGACTCAGTTAAGGCCGTCACCCCAATATTGGCATTCGGAGTCACACTCGTGGCGGCACGTAATACAGGCTTATTCGCATCTGCGACAGGCACAGTAATGGTCGTGGCTTTTTTCAGTGCTTCATCGGCATATTCCAAAATACCTGCGGCAGTGGGTAAGACCTCAGCCAATACAGGCTCTGCCAATTGACTGACAGGCACGGTAAACGTTGCGGTGCCATTTTTAGCAGGTGTTAAAACTTGAGTAGGTGCTAACACCGCGCCAGTTTTGGCATTTTTTAGGCTCACACGGCCATTTAAAATTTTACCTAAAGAGGGTGTCACGGTGACGGTTGTGGTGGCAATGGTGGTTGCTTTACTTGGCAAAGCAACTTTGTCTTCATCATTAGAGTTACAAGCAGCGAGCGTTAAGCTGCTGATAATAATAGCGGCGGATAAAGGATGACATTTAAGCATGATAGCTCCTTGTTCTTATTCGAGGTCTTGATTTTTAATTTTATAAGACACTGATTGTGTTTTAGTGACTAAGTAAATCTTTTTTACTCTAATTTTGGTCAAAAAAAAAGCCCTTATTGCATTTAAGGGCTTTTTTGTGTTGCACTTCGGCTAATTATTTACCCGATTGACGCATATAACGCAAAAATTCACTGTCACCTTTGAGTACCATCATATCGTTGGGTTTGTTAAATGAAGCACGATAGGCTTGCATAGAACGATAAAAGCGATAAAACTCTGGGTCTTGACCAAACGCATTCGCAGCAATGGTTGCAGCCTCGGCATCACCTTGACCACGCAAGGTTTCAGACTGTTTATAGGCTTCCGATAAAATCACTTTTTGCTCACGGTCAGCTTCAGACTTAATGGTTTCGGCCAACTCATTACCCTGTGAACGATGTTCACGCGCTTCGCGTTCACGCTCAGTACGCATCCGATTATAAATAGATTCAGAAATCGTTTCTGGAAAGTCCACTCGTTTGACGCGCACATCAACCACTTCTATACCAAATTCCTTTTTGGCCAAAGAAGTTGTTTCTTGAGTTAGCTCTGCCATCATTTTATCGCGCTGACCTCCTACGACCTCTACCACAGTACGCTCAGAAACCTTATTCTTTAGGCTATCATTGACACGTCCCATTAACAGTAATTCGGCTCTTTTAGCGTCTCCACCTGTCACTGTAAAATACTTTTTGACATCAATAATGCGCCAAAGCACATAAGAATCAACAATCAAAAATTTATTTTCTTGGGTTAAGTATTCGGTACTGTCACTGTCCGTGACTTGAGTACGAATATCAAACTTTTTGACTTCGTGTATAAAAGGCAATTTTAGGCCAATACCTGCACCAATATTTGACTCAATCACTTCACCAAATTGTACCAAAATAGCGCGTTGGGTCTCACGCACGGTATACACAGTGCTGCTTAAAATAGTCAAAATTAGCAGGGTAATGGATAAGGCTTGCATGGTTCTTGGATTCATGATTAACGTCCCTCACCACGACCTTGACGGCCATTTGCTCTTGCATTAGCTTGCTCTAAACTTTCAGAGTTTGCGCTGTTAGCCACACCACCCACAGGTGCAGGCATCATTTTGTCTAAAGGCAGATAGAACATATTATTGCCATTACCCTCAACAATAATTTTATTGGTCTTAGATAAGACGCTTTCCATTGTTTCTAAGTACAAGCGTTGACGAATCACCTGCGGCGATTTTTTGTACTCAACAATTAAGTGATTAAAACGTGCCGCGTCACCTTTGGCAATGTCCACCACTTCTTGTTTATAGGCATTGGCTTCGGCTAATAAACGTGCTGCCTGACCACGCGCTTCTGGTACAATACCATTAGCATAGGTTTCGGCTTGGTTTTTGAGTCGTTCTTTATCTTCTTTGGCACGAATCACATCATCAAAAGCAGATTTGACTTCTTTGGGCGGTAAAGCCTCTAAAATGTTGACACCTGTGATTTCTAAACCTGTTTTATAGTCGTTTAAATAGCCTTGCAAACGCGGTTTTATGTCACGGGCTAAGGTCGAACGGCCTTCGTTTAGGACTTGATTCATTTTTGAACCACCAACCACATGACGCAAAGCACTTTCGGTGGCATGTAACAAACTTAGCTCTGGCTCAGAGACTTTAAGCAAATAATCAACAGGTTGAGCAATACGATACTGTACTGTCAGATTAATTTCGACAATGTTGGTATCTTCGGTAATCATGCGGGCATTAAGCGGTATTTGCTCCACTTTTTGAATATTCACTTTTTTAACTTCGTTGACTAAAGGCATTGCCCAATGCAGCCCCGCCGTTTCAGTCGTGTGATATTTACCAAAACGTAGTACCACGGCTTCTTCGGCTTCTTCAACCCGATAAAATCCCGTAATGACGGTCAGACCTACCACCACCACTGCCGCAATTTTTAAGGGTGTTGTATCTGAGGAGTCTCCCGAACCACCGCCACCAAACCACCGCTCAAAACTCTGATTGATTTTTTTTAAAAAATCATCTATTTCGGGCGGGCGTTGGCCATTAGTAGGCCGATTGTCGTTGCCATTATTTGGCTGATTCCACGCCATATACTTACCTTTATCTAAATTAAAATCTTACCATTCTGGTTGTTGCGGTACAGGAGCTAGGCCAACATCGGTCAAGGTCAAATCGACTCGTCTCAGAATGGCTTCAAGCTCTACTCCAGACAAGCACACTTGCAGTTGACTTGCACCATCTGCCAATAACTCTTCTTGTTGCACCGCACCAATCGCAAATAATTGGGCGCGTAGTTTGGCATATTGAGGCGGCAAATGTAGTGTAAAAATTTGCAAATCTTTGACTAATAATTGTGCTAACGCACTGTGTAGCTCGTCTAAACCCACATTATCTCGCGCTGACAACCATACCGCGATGGGTTTGCCTTGCTCATCAAAGTCAATACGCGGCTCATGGCTTTCCAAACAATCAATTTTGTTATAAACCATGAGCACCCGATTTTGGCTACCTATTTCTTGCAAAACATCATTGACCGCCTGAATCTGTAACTCACGCTCAGAGCTTGCTGCATCAACCACATGCAGCAATAAGTCGGCTTCCAAGGTTTCTTCAAGTGTGGCACGAAATGCCTCGACCAGTTGATGGGGCAAATGACGGACAAAACCCACCGTATCAACCAAAACGACTGTCCCTAAGCTCCCAATCTCTACTCGGCGTAAAGTGGGGTCTAAGGTGGCAAATAATTGGTCAGCCGCATAAACCTTAGACTGAGTTAAGCGGTTAAATAACGTGGATTTTCCTGCATTGGTATAACCCACCAAAGAAATGGTTAAAATAGACGCTTTTTGCCGTGCTGCCCGTCCTTGATGACGCGTTTGACGCACTTTATCTAAACGTTCGGTGAGCATCACCACGCGGTTTTTTAACAAACGGCGGTCGGTTTCGAGCTGTGTTTCACCCGGCCCACGCAAACCAATCCCCCCTTTTTGACGTTCTAAGTGTGTCCAACCGCGTACTAAACGCGAACTTAGATGTTTTAACTGGGCTAATTCAACTTGTAATTTGCCTTCAAAGGTTTGGGCGCGCTGGGCAAAAATATCCAAAATCAAACCCGTTCTGTCCAACACGCGACACTGTAAAGCACGTTCCAGATTACGCTCTTGAGCTGGGCTAAGAGCATGATTAAATAACACCAAATCTGCGCCTGTACTTTGCACCAATTGTGCTATTTCATCGACTTTACCTGTTCCTGCATAAAACTTTGCATCAGGCTTTTGTCTTGCACCCGTGACAATAGTTAAAATCTCTGCCCCTGCGGACAAGGCTAATAATTGAAACTCACTTAAATCTTCGTCTTGTGAATACTGTTTTAATTCTAGATGTACCAAAATGGCTTTTTCGCCACCTTGATGACGTTCAAAAAATTCCACGCGTTTAATCTCTTTAAATTTAAAGCAAGTTATGGGGTTAAAATTTTGCTTATCAAGTGATGATTTGCTTGTTTCGAGTCCGTTCGGCCAGCACCAAAGCTCTCTGAGCGCAGTCGAAGAGCGAGTTTAAGCAAACACCAACAAGCCCTCATTTATTGCTACCCAGTTTAGCGTAAAAACGCTAAAATCCCCGCCATTTTTAGACCCCATAAAAATCGCCCCGCCTCATTTGTCTTTTCATGTTGAGTTTGACCAATTATGTCTGTCGCTTTCACTTTATCCGCGCAGGATGTAGAAAATTTTACCCAAGAACTCATGGCTTTGCGCCGTGCCACTCATGAACGTCTGAGCCTAGATGACTTTAAGCATCTGCAAAAAATCGAGCGTTGGGGCAAACTCTCCACCTTAGCAGGATACGGCACAGCATGGATGATACCTAATCCCGTCTCAGCTTTTTTAATGGCACAAGGCAATGTCACCCGTTGGACAACGATTGCTCATCATGTATTACACAAAGGTTATGACAAAATTGACGGCGTGCCTGAGCGTTATACCAGCACAGGTTTTGCTCAAGGTTTTAGACGTTTCTTAGATTGGAATGATTGGATTTTGCCTGAGGCATGGAACAACGAACACAATCGACTGCATCATTATAATTTGGGCGAAGCCGCCGACCCCGACCAAGTCGAATTAAATTTAGAATGGTTACGCAACTCAAATTTACCCATGCCTGTCCGTTATGCCATTGTTGGCTTGTTTGCTGCCACATGGAAACCAGTCTATTACGCGCCCAACACCCTAAAACACTTACGCAGCAACAAAAATAATGTGTTAGGTGAAGAACGTCACTCAGCAGCTTTGTCACAATTAGCCTTATGGAATCCGCTTAACCCTTTTGCCCGTGATTTATGGCTAAAGTGTTTTTTACCTTATATTATGGTTAAGTTTGTCTTAATCCCAATGTTGTTTATCCCATTAGGGCCGATTGCGGTTATCAATGTGTGGATTAACACGCTACTGGCTGAAATTATTGCTAATTTACATAGCTTTTTGGTGATTGTGCCTAATCATGTCGGTGATGATATTTTGCTATTTGAAGAGGCAAGTAATACCAAAGACGAGTTCTTTTTAAGACAAATTACAGGCTCGACTAACTTTAAAACAGGTGGCGACTTTAACGACTTTTTACATGGTTGGTTAAATTATCAAATTGAACATCATTTGTGGCCAGACCTGCCTGCCAGCCAATATCAACGCTTACAACCGCAAGTCAAAGCCTTATGCGAAAAATATGGCATTCCTTATGTACAAGAGTCGGTCTGGAAACGATTAAAAAAGACTGTTGATGTGATGGTGGGCAAAAGCTCTATGCCCCGTCAAGCAGCGATTAGTGTCAACCAACGTAACTCAAAAATGGTAGCCAATGACGTTAATCAAACATTACAAACGGCATAAGACAGACGCGGTATGCTTTTGGACAGTTTAGGACTTACAATGCGTAAGTCCTGAGTTTATTCGTCTAAATATAAGAGGTTAAAATGCGTATTGGTATTGTGTTGATATGTCTCACGCTGAGTGCTTGTCAAACAACTCATACGCGCTCATTACCTAATGCTCAAAGCTCCGCTGCTCCGTTTGCTGCGTCTGCTCAACAAAACCTAGATACCTATTTAGCACAAGCTCTCACTGCTGATACAGCAGTGAGTATTGGCTTATTACAAAGTCCAGACGTTAAAAAAATCATTGCCGAGTTAAATAGTCATTATCAACAAGCCGAAATTGACAGTGCATGGCCAAGTTTAAATATCGGTTTAAAACAATTATTACAAGGTAACAGTGCTAATTTAAGTACCAGCATTGAGTTATCATTTAGTCGGCTGTTATGGTCACATTACTACCAAAATATTCGTCAACATCAACAACAACAAGCCCTTGCCCTTGCCCGTCAACAATTACTCACTTACGCATTAGAAGTACGTCAACATTTTTATCAATATCAAAATTTACAAGCTCAGGAAGCTGGTTTATATCGTCTTCAAGAAGCCAGTGAAGCGTTAATGATGCTAGCACAACGTCAACAACAAGCAGGCAATATCGGTCAACGCGACTATGATCATGCGCTGATTATGCACCAAAAAAACTTATTACAACGCGCCGAAAATCAACGCCAACAACAAAGCCTACGCGCCACACTCAATCAATTACTAGGTTTATGGGGACAAGAAGCGGATAACTGGCAAGTGAGTACCCAATTACCCGTACTGCCCAAACAGCTTGCTAATTTAGTTAATGTAGAGCAATTTGCTTTAGCACATCATCCTGCATGGCAAGTAGCAGAACAACAACAGTTGGCCAATACCTTTCAAAGTAAACTTAATGGCAAACAACGCTGGTTAGATGGCATTTCGGTCGGTGCAGAACAGGAAGACAATGATACTTCTGCTCAATTAGGTTTTAGTATTCCTCTGACTGGCTCTAGTCAAAAACGACTCACTAAAGCCCAACAACAAGCGATATTAGCCGAGCAAGAACAACAAACCTTACATATTCGCTGGCAAACACGACTCGCCTATCAACACTGGCAATCCTCTTGGCAAACAGCACACACATGGCAACAACAACTCTTACCAGCCTATACTTCGATTCGTAAACAAAGCGCGTTGCATTACAATGGGATGCTTGAAGGATTAGAGTCCTTGATTGAAGCAAATCAACAAGAACATCAAGCCTATGTCGATTTTTTAGATGCTTTAATGCAATTTGCCCTCAGTCAAAATCAACTCGAACAATGGCTGACTTTGCCAATTGAGCAAGCCGCTAAACAGATGGAAACTCAACCATGAATCGCCGTCAATTATTTGGTTTAGGCGCGCTCGCCTCTTTAGCCACCAGTGTTAATGCCAAAGTAAATGGCACAGCACGCCGTAACAGCTATCTGCCCGTACAAACCTTGGGTGTAGCCACAGCCGAATGGCAAGCGATTGATGGCGCAAAACAATTTCATTTAATTGCCCAAACGGTCAAACGTGAGTTTACCAAAGGCTTTAATGTCAACGCGTGGGGCTACAATGGCTCAACGCCCGGCCCCACCATTGAAGTGGTTGAGGGGGATAAAGTCCGTATTTTGGTGACGAATCAATTACCCGAAAAAACCAGTGTTCATTGGCACGGTTTAATTTTGCCTAATGGCATGGATGGTGTAGGTGGTCTAACTCAAGCACATATTCCTGTGGGCGAAACCTATGTCTATGAGTTTATTGCTCAAGATGCAGGCACGTTTATGTATCATTCACACTCGGACGAGATGGTACAAATTGCCATGGGTTGTATGGGGATGTTTATTGTTCATCCCAAAAATCCATCATTTCGTGCTGTTGATCGTGATTACGCTTTTATGCTGATGAGTTGGGATGTGGATGCTGGTACTTATAGCCCCAAACCGCATACCATGACCGAATTTAATACATGGAGTATGAATAGTTTGGTGTTTCCTGCTATTCCACACATGGTTGTTAAAAAAGGCGAGCGAGTGCGGATTCGTTTGGCTAATTTGAGCATGACTAATCATCCCATTCATTTACATGGGCATCGTTTTAAAGTGACTGGCACTGACGGTGGTTGGATTCCCGAACACGCACAATGGCCAGAAGTCACAACGGATGTTCCTGTGGGTGCTATTCGTGTGATTGAGTTTGTGGCAGACAACTTAGGTGATTGGGCGTTTCATTGTCATAAGTCGCATCATACGATGGGTGCGATGGGGCATGATATGCGTAATATGCTGGGTGTTAAACATGATGATATTGCGGCCAAAGTACAACAGCTCATGCCTGATACGATGGTGATGGCGATGGGTGAAACAGGCATGGGGGAAATGTCCGAAATGCACATGCATTTACCCGAAAATACCGTACCGATGATGACAGGCGATGGTCAATATGGCCCGATAGAAATGGGCGGGATGTTTACAGTATTAAAAGTGCGTACTTCTTTACCCAAAGACTTAAATGAGGTTGGGTGGTATCAACATCCCCCACATACCTTAGCTAAACCGAGATAATGTCCTCTCCCACGAGGGAGAGGATTGGAGTGAGAGTCTAAGCCGCTTGTTGTGCTTTGACTTTAATTAATGCCTCATCCAAACGTGCACGCCAAAAATCAACCAACTCGCTGTTGGCATGTTGCCACGGATGAAAGCTCGGCTTAAAAAAATCTAAATAATCGGGGATTAAACCTGTCAGTATCCCACGACGACCAACCAACTTTTTAGCCCCAAAAGCCCAACTTTTGAGATTAAATAATTGACCATCGGCGGCCATAAAACGCACATGATACCGTGCTGTTGTAACGGCCAATAACGCACTCACCAATACCATCGCAAACATCAATTCGGCATAGTTATTGCCTTTTACATCTTTGTACAAATCAAAAGCCACCGCTTTATGCTCGGTTTCTTCAATAGCGTGCCACATCCATACAGCACGAATTGAGTCATCCATACTATTCATTAACTCGGTATCAGTTAATAAACGATGTGCCAAAATAGCGGTAAAATGCTCCAAAGCTACCGTTGCCGCTAACTGCATACGGGCTGGAAAACGCCGTCTGCCACCATTTAATAATCTTAATGCGGCTTTTGCTGCCGACTTAGCAGGTAAACCTCGCTGCTCCATCATTTGATTTAAACTTTCATGCTCCTTAGCGTGCATGGCCTCTTGACCAATAAAACCCGAAATTTCTTGTTGACGGCTTTTATCGTGTTGTACCACATGACGAAAATGACGCACTGCATCCACAAAAAAGCGTTCACCATCGGGGAAAAAAGTCGATAATGCGCCAATAAAATGGGTTAAACACGGGTCGTTATCACACCAATACTTAGGAATATCTTCACCAAATTTAAAATCCATACGATACGGTTTAATGGTGATATTAGCTGGCGTTGCTAAGCGTTTTTGAAAAACTGACATGATAATTTTCCTCAGACTTAGGTTAGGACTTACCTAAGTCTTGATTTTTTTATAATACTTGCCAAAAACGGTGTAGGTTTTTGGCGGTTAATGCAGGCATATCAACCATTGGCAAATGGCCAACACCCGTTAATTTAGTTACTCGTGCATGAGGCATTAATTGTTTAAAGGTCTCAACACAAGAATGATGTAATACTTGGTCTTCATCGCCCCACAAAATCAAGGTTGGCACAGTTACCGCCGACACGCCAACCCGCTCACAATGCAAAGAATGAGCAATCATGTGATGAAACAAATGCCGATTAACATGACGGCGCGAAACCATTTCTTGCCCCATCGTGGAGGCCAAAACTAAGGATAAAGGCGCACGATTACGCGCTAATACCGTATTAAACAAACGCACGACTTCGGTGTAATTATTTGGGATGAGGGCATTTTTACCCACCATCAATCCGCGCTCAAAGGGTGTACTATCTTGGCCACGCACGCCTGCAGCATTCATTAAGGTTAAACTCGCAGTCACATCGGCATGACGCGCAGCGACCAAACCTGCAATCCCGCCACCCATAGAGCTACCGACAAAATGCGCTTTTTTGGGCAAAATTTGCCGCGCCCAATCCGCGACACGGTCGGCTTGTTGGTCTAAACCATACACTTTTTCGTGACGAAAATGACTTTCGCCCCACGCTGGCAAGTCGGGGACATACAAACGATAACGCTTGGCCAAAAAGGGTAACAATAACAACCAGTTTTCTTTACTAGAGGCAAAACCATGCAACAGCACCACAGGCTGACCATGAGGATTTCCCCCTTCTAGCCAAACCATTGTTGCGCCATCTACTTCCATACGACATTTACGCAAACCAATCACTCGTCCTTGCAGTTCACGCAATAAAGGCCATACCTGACCACGGGGTCGCCAATGGCGAATGGCTTCAGGATGGGCTTTTTTGGCGGTTGCGGTATAGGCTGGAGCAATTTCGTGAACCAAAGCCTTTTCGATATGCTTGAGAGCGTGAGTCATAAGCCAAGTCAACCTTATCATCGTCTAATGTTAACCTCACACTAACATACCAAGCGTCCGATAACAGGTGATTTGGGGACAAAAAAAGGTGATTTGGGGACAGTTTTAAGCAAATGGAGAGCTACCCTCTTTTGTAAAGAGGGATGAAGTGGAGATTTTCAAAACGTACTTGTTGCGAGCGAGTCAGTATAATTCGGTATGAGCTTGTTTTAATTTGAGAGCGGCTTGTTGCAACTCACTGCTGCTCATTTCTAGTTCTAACACATCACGGGCTTGTGCCGCTTCGGGAACATCACTTGCCGCCAAAGAAAAATATAACCACGCCTTGAGTTTATCGGCTTTAATGTCGGCCTCCCCCAAATACAATAAACCTAAACGATATTGCGCGGTGGCATTACCTTGTTTGGCTGATTTTTCTAACAATGGCAAGGCTTCGGTCGGCTCTTCCAAATCCTCTAAATAATGTAAAGCCAAGGCTAATTGCGCTTCATCGTGGTCTTGGGCAGCCGCTTTTTCGTACCATTTTATCGCCTGCTCTAAGTCTTTTTTGACACCATCACCCGCTTCATACAGTTCGGCTAATTCTAATTGTGCCTGAGCATCACCCAATTCAGCCGCTTTTTTAAACCATGCCAAGGCTTTTTGTGGCTGATTATAACCTTCATCATAAACTCGACCCACAAGGGTCATCGCCGCCACATCTTGACCTTGTGCTAAAGGTAAGCTCAATGACAAAGCAGTGTCATAATCCCGATTTTCAAAAGCCAGTACTGCGTCATCATAAGGCGCAGCAGATGCCACACTCAAACCCGATGATAAAAGCAGTGCCGAAGATAAACGCAGCATTTTTTTAGGTACAATGTTCATGGAGTGACGAGCCATAGGTGAGATTGGTTTATTATAAGAGAAGCAAATTTTATGTGGATGGGTATTTATGAATTTATCTGAAGATTTTATACAACAATTACAAACCTTGATGCAACAAGTACAAACACTACTGCCCGCTCCACCTCCTGCTATTGATTGGCAACAAAGTTTAGCCTTTCGCTGGCGCATGGTGGGCAAACAAGGTTATTTAGAAGCCATTAATGATTTAAGCCCGATTCGTTTAGCCGATTTACAAGGCATAGACCGTCAAAAAAACGAAATTTTTCGTAATACGCAACAATTTGTTGCACATAAACCTGCTAATAATGTGTTACTGACAGGCGCACGCGGCACAGGAAAGTCGTCATTAGTCAAAGCCTTAGTTAATGAGTTTGCCACACAAGGCTTACGAGTGATTGAAGTTGATAGAGATTTACTGATAGATTTGCCTGATATTATGCAAATCATTGCTCATCGCCCCGAACGTTTTATTATTTATTGTGATGATTTATCGTTTACCGCCGATGATGCCAGTTATCGCGCATTAAAAACTATTTTAGATGGTAGTCTTCATGCTGGTAGTGATAATGTCTTGATTTATGCGACCAGTAATCGTCGTCATTTATTACCCGAATATATGAGCGAAAACTTACAAACAAGCGTATCTGATAATGGTGAGTTACACCCCAGTGAAGCGATTGAAGATAAAATCTCTTTATCTGACCGTTTTGGTTTGTGGTTATCGTTTTATGCGATGAGCCAAGATAGTTATTTAGAGATTGTGAGTCATTGGTTGGCAAGTTATAGCCTACAGATGAATGATGCTGCACGAACCGCCGCTTTACAATGGGCATTAGGGCGAGGTAATCGCTCAGGACGCAGTGCCGCACAATTTGCCAAAGATTGGGCGGGACGTATGAATGTTTAATATAAAAAGGCTTGTTTAAAAACAAGCCTTTTTAACATCTTAGAACTTACGCGGTTATCGCTTAGCCCGTATCACCTGCTCGGCGACCACAGTTACGGCAAGTATGCGTAAATAGCTCGGAGTCCTCAACACCAACAAAGGTATAATGACATACAGGACAACGTAATTGTTTGACAACTAAACTTAATAAGATGCCAAAACTAAAAAAACCTAAAAAAGCAAAACTAAGCAAATTACCTGTTTGGCCAGAGACGTTATATAACTGAAAAATAGCAGCTAACACGAGGGTAACCATCAAAGCGGCCAACCAAAAACTTATTTGACAAGTACGTTGAAACCATCTAATTTGACGAATACTCATACGACTAATGACTCCTAAATTTAAATATCCACCTATAAAAAACTCAGTTGAGCCGCATAATTGTAAACATCCTAACACAACAGCATCACAGCAAATGTCCAACAATATGACAATGCTGTCATATATTAGGATTTATAGCCTCACCTCCCCACTTCTACTTAACTTTAATATGTATTTTTATGACAATTATTATTGGTATTGACCCTGGTTCACGCTTGACGGGTTATGGCGTTATCGAAAAAAAAGGTAATAAATGCTTTTTTATTGATGCAGGTACGATTCGCACCGAAAGTGACGAAATGCCGATTCGCTTAAAACGTATTTACGAAGGTTTACAACGCATTATTGACTTTCACAAACCTTCCGAAGCAGCGGTAGAAAAAGTGTTTTTGGCGCATAATGTGGACACGGCTTTAAAGCTCGGTCAGGCACGAGGCGCGGCGGTTACTGCCTTAGTCACCCATGATGTCAGTGTGTTTGAATATACCGCACGACAAATTAAACAATCGGTAGTTGGTTTTGGTGCCGCCGAAAAAGAACAGGTACAACAAATGGTCACTCGTTTGTTAAATATCCCTGTCATTCCACAAGCAGATGCCGCCGATGCACTGGCAGCAGCGATTTGTCATGCTCATACCTCACAAACCTTACTAAAATTAGGCACTGTTGCCTTGCGTAGCACACGCACAAGACGTTAAATATCAAGAGCTATATTCCCCCCCTTTCTCAAAGGGGGTTGGGGGGATTTCAGATAGTGGTATTCTTAAAACTTACACTAACAAACTCAAACCGAGAATAATCATGCTTAATTTTGATTTTTATAACCCAACACGCATTTTATTTGGCCAACAACGTATTGCAGATATTGATAAACATATTGCCAAATCGGCTAAAGTTTTAGTGTTATATGGTGGTGGCAGCGTTAAAGCCACAGGCACACTGCAAGAAGTATTAACAGCTCTGGGTGAACGTACCGTGTTGCAGTTTGGGGGAATTGAGCCAAACCCGAGTTATGAAACCTTAATGGGTGCGGTAGAAATCGTTAAGCAACAAAACATAGATTTTTTACTGGCGGTGGGTGGTGGCTCGGTCATTGATGGCACAAAATTTGTTGCCGCTGCGAGCGTGTATCAAGGTGATGCGCGGGATATTTTAAAAACTCGTGGCGGTGTTATTAAACACGCCTTGCCGATGGGTGCGGTATTAACACTGTCGGCAACGGGCTCAGAAATGAATAATGGCGGTGTTGTTACCCAAAAAGACACCCACACCAAATCAGCTTTTTTTAGTCAACATACCTTTCCTCAATTTGCGGTGCTTGACCCCACCAAAACCTACACCTTGCCCGCCCGTCAATTAGCTAATGGCGTGGTAGATGCCTTTGTGCATATTACCGAACAGTATTTAACCTATCCTGTTAATGCGCCTGTCCAAGACCGTTTTGCCGAAGGTTTGTTATTAACGCTGATTGAGCTTGGTCAACAAGCCGTGCACAACCCTACCGACTACGATTTACGCGCCAATTTAATGTGGGTAGCTACTTTGGCCTTAAATGGCCTGATTGGTGCGGGTGTACCGCAAGATTGGTCAACACACATGATTGGTCATGAATTAACCGCTTTGTACAACATTGACCACGCCCGCACCTTAGCTATTGTATTACCTGCTATGCTCACCGTGCGCCAAGACGCTAAACGTGACAAACTTTTGCAATACGCACAACGAGTATGGCAAATTACTGAAGGTGATGAACAACAGCGTATTACGTTAGCGATTAGTAAAACCAAAGACTTTTTTAATGGTTTAGGGGTAGATACGCAATTATCCGCTTATGACTTAAATGAAAGTCATATTGACACCATTATTCAGCAACTCAGCGCACACAAAATGGTGGCTTTAGGTGAAAAACGTGAAGTAACCCCTGAAGTGAGTCGTCAAGTGTTAATGTTGTGTTTGTAATTTTCTTGACTCTAAGCATATTGACTGCCCTTCGACTCCACTCAGGGAACACCCTTAATCGGAGTTGGGGGCTGGAAGCCCTTTTTTGAATCAACGCTATTTTAATTTCTGAAAAATCATTATGAAAACCATTAGCTTACATTCTCGCTTATTGCTGGCTTGCATGATTCCTACGGCCTTACTGATGGTATTATTTAGCGTGTTTGTGATTTTATTTCGTTTTCAAGATATTGATAATCTTAAACAAGAAACGGCACAAATTTTATTGGGTAAATATAGTCTCGCGCTGAGTCGTGCGCCTTTAAGCCAATGGCAAACACTCAGCACTGAATCGCTTAATGAAAAATATATTCGCAACATTGATGTTTTTGACCATCACGGCCAAAAAGTGACTCATGCTGGCCCTAACTCAACCTTAACCGTACTTGATACCAAAAAAATTTCTGCCCTGAAAAATAAACAAAGTTATTTACCTTATGCCAATGCTGATATTTTTTTGACCCCTGTTAATCATCCACAATTAAGCACTGACAAACCGTACTGGTTGGCAATTGAGCTACAACCTGCCCTATTTACCATTGCCCGTTATGAAGTAATTATTGGTATTAGCATTATTACTTTTGGCTTTATTACGATTTTAATGTTATGGATTAGCGGCAATATTCGCCATTGGCTTAATCCTGTACATCATATGTTGGAACAACTCAAACTCATCACCCCACAACAATTAGATAAACGCTTAAAAACTAATGCCGTGGGTGATATGCACCTGTTAGAACAGCAAATCAATGTTTTACTTGACCAAGTTTCTCATGAGCATCAAGAACTTAATCAATATATCGAACAAGCTAAATCTGACCTTGAAGAAAACTTAATTACCATTGAATCGCACAATATTGAATTACGTTTAGCGCGTAACGCGGCGATTGAAGGTAATCGCACCAAATCGGCTTTTTTGGCTAATATCAGCCACGAGTTGCGTACCCCGCTCAATAGTATTAACGGCTTTACCGATTTATTATTAAAAATGCCCCTCAATCATAAACAACGTGATTGGGTGGAAACCATTAAAAAATCTTCTAACAACTTATTATCCATTATCAATGATGTGTTAGATTACTCCAAAATTGAGGCAGGAAAATTTTCACTGCAAATTCATCCTTTTGTCTTAGAACATGCCATTTTTGAAGTTTTGGACAGTCTTGCACCACAAGCCGAAAGTAAAGGTCTCGAACAAATCGCTTTTATTTATGAAGATGTTCCTGTACAAATTAAAGGGGACTCTTTACGTTTAAAACAAATTTTAACTAACTTAGTGAGTAATGCGATTCGTTTTACTCCTGAAGGTGAAATTGTTATTCGGGTGATGCTAGAAGAAACACGCAACGCACAACATTTACTGCGTATTAGTGTCAGTGATACAGGCAAAGGTTTATCTGAGCATGAAAAAGACCATTTGTTTACCGCTTTTCAACAGGGTAATCCCACCATCAGCCGAGAAGCAGGCGGTACGGGTTTAGGCTTAGTGATTTCTAAAAGTTTAGTGAAGTTAATGGATGGTGATATTGGCTTTGATAGCGAACAAATTATAGGTTCAACATTTTGGTTTACCTTTAAAGCCAATGTATTTAACGCCTCCGAACCACAACACACTACTTTATTAACCGATAAGCAAATTTTGGCTTTAGAGTCCCACGAAAAAAATAGCCAGCTCTTAAAATCAACATTTTTTAATGCGCATGCCGAAATCAAAGTGGTTAAAACATGGACTGATTTATTAACTAAAGCCAAAGACCCTTATCAGGTTATTATCATAGATTCTCGTGACTTAGAAAAAGATTGTTATCATCAATTACAGGCATTACGCCAGCAATTTGCAGGCATGATTATTTTATTAACGGGCTTAAATGATGTGCAATCTTTACCCGAGTCCACGTTTGATGAGTTAGCTATTTATACCCTCGCCAAACCTATTCGGCCTGTTCATGTGCTTAAATTATTGGCTCAAAGTTTTTCGACTGCCCGTTTTAAACCAGAAAATTCATCTCATGTTGCCCCATCAGTCAATTTGCACGTTTTGGCTGTCGATGACCATCCACTTAATTTAAAATTAGTGTGTACCTTACTTGAAGATTTTGGCATTCGTGTGAGTCGTGCCGAAAATGGTAAACAAGCAATTGCGCTATGCCAACAGCAGCATTTTGATTTGATTTTTATGGATATTCAAATGCCCGAAATGTCAGGTTTGGAAGCGACACAACGTATTCGTCAACATGAGCAACAACAACAGCAAACGGCCACGCCGATTGTGGCATTGACGGCTCATGCTTTGGCTGATGAACAAGAAAATATGCGTCATTATGGTATGAATGACTATTTGACTAAACCTTTACAAGAGTCTCAACTGATTCATATTATTCAACGCTGGACGGGTGTAAATTTACATCCCATACATTTTAGCCAACGGCCATTAACACTCGAAAAACAGCAGCATATTAGCCTTGACTGGTTGGAGTGTCTTAAATTAAGTGCAGGTAAAAGAGACCTCGCACTTGATATTCTGAACATGCTAATTGCGGGTATTCCAAGCTCTAAAGAAAAAATTAGTAAGTCGTCCGAAGAATATAACTTACCTGCTTTATTGGCACATATTCATTATTTGCACGGTGCAACGCGGTATTGTGGCGTGCCTCATTTGCGTCATTTAACCCGTCAATTAGAAACCGATATTAAAGAAAGTTTAAAATACAATACCGAAAATGAGGCGCATGTTAAAACGGGGCTGCAACAACAAGTAGCTCAACTTTTAAAACAATTAGATGAGCTATTGGCTTTGGATATTAACAAGGCGATTGCTGAGGTTGAGAGTTAAGCAAATGAGTCTGTTGACGTTTTGCGCATGAGCAATCAAAACGTCAACAGACCCTATACTTCAAGCACCTGAATATTTAAACCTGCGCGTTTAGCCAAGCTGACAAAATTGGGAAAGCTAGTCGCAACATTGGCACAATCCTCAATCTCAATAGTGCCATTGGCGCGTAAAGCGGCAATCGAAAACGACATCGCAATGCGATGGTCGCCATGACTAACCACTTTACCGCCACCGATTTGTCCACCTTGAATAATCATACCATCGGGCGTAGGTTTAGCATCGACACCTAAAGCAATTAAACCGTCTGCCATTACCTGAATACGGTCAGATTCTTTGACGCGTAATTCTTCCGCACCCGTTAACACTGTTGTGCCTTCGGCACAGGCGGCAGCAATAAATAAAGCAGGAAACTCATCAATCGCTAACGGTACATCTGCCTCGTTAATATGAATGCCTTTAAGTTTGGCACTCCGCACCCGAATATCGGCAACAGGCTCGCCCCCTACTTCACGCTCATTGAATAGCGTTAAATCGCCACCCATTGCTTTGAGAATGTTAATCACACCAATACGGGTTGGGTTAATGCCAACGTGTTCTAAAACAATATCGGCATCAGGCGCAATACTTGCACCGACCATAAAAAAGGCAGCCGAGGAAATATCAGCAGGTACATCAATATTAGTTGCCGTTAATTTGCCACCACCTTTAATACGAATGGTTGAACCTTCGGTTTTAACCTCATAGCCAAAACCACGCAACATGCGTTCGCTGTGGTCACGCGTGGGAGCTGGTTCGGTAACGACTGTTTCACCGTCTGCCCACAATGCGGCCAATAAAATACCTGACTTGACTTGTGCGCTGGCAACAGGCATTTGATAGGTCATCGCTTTTAAGGGTTGATTACCTTTGATACTGACGGGTGGTGTGCCTTTTTCGCCTGTCGTTTGAATCACGGCACCCATTTGACGTAAGGGTTTGGCAATACGCTCCATAGGACGTTTGGATAGAGAAGGGTCGCCTGTCATCACTGTGTCAAATTTTTGCGCGGCCAAAATACCCGACAATAAACGCATGGACGTACCCGAATTACCACAATAAATGGCATTGGGTGGAGCTTGTAAACCATGTAGGCCTACGCCGTAAATTTTAACTTCGCCATTTTTGGGCCCTTCAATCACCACGCCCATATCTCTAAAGGCTTGCAAAGTGGCTAAAGCATCTTCACCCTCTAAAAAGCCCGATACTTGGGTGACACCTTCGGCCAAAGAACCTAACATAATCGAACGATGGGAAATAGATTTGTCGCCCGCAACGCGTAAATTACCTTGTAATGTGCCGCCCGCTTGTACAATAAATTGCAAGTTTTGAGTATTCATAGTCTTTTGATATGCTGTTCCAGCTAACATGTGAGTAAAATGATGACGCGCCGCTTGAGCGCGAGTTAAAATGCCTAATACTGCTTCGCTATCGTTAGCAAGCACTGCCGCTTTGAGTTGCTCTACTCCTGCACTAAATCCCTCTAATGCCGCTAACAAACTGTTTTTATTAGCAAAAAATATATCATGCCACATTAGGGGGTCACTGCCTGCAATGCGGGTAAAATCTCTAAACCCTCCTGCGGCATATCTAAACACATCTAAGTTTTGTGACTCATGAGCAAGGCTGTTGACCAAAGAAAACGCCAAAAAGTGCGGTAAATGACTGGTTTTGGCTAACACTTGGTCATGTCGTTCTACGGTCATGGTTAGCACTTCTGCCCCTGCCGCTTGCCATAAGGCTTTGACTAATGCCGTTGCATCACTGGCCGTATGTGCCAAAGGTGTAATAATGACTTTATGGCCTTGAAATAAATCAGTCTTTCCTGCCAAAACACCACTTTGCTCTGAACCTGCAATCGGGTGAGCAGGCACAAAACGCGCTGGCACAGTGCCAAAAACCGTCTCCGCCGCCGCCACAACATTGCCTTTAGTGCTACCTACATCAGTAATAATCACGTTATCTTTAATATGGTCTTTAATACTCGCTAATACGGCTTGCGTGGCACAAACAGGCATCGCTAACACGATTAAATCGGCATATTTGACGGCTTGCGCTACATCTGTCAAACCTTCATCAATCAAACCGATATCTAAAGCGGTTTGTAAGGTATTTTGACTGCGGCTACTAGCGACAATTTTTTGTGCCAAGCCTTGAGCGCGTATCACTCTGGCCAAACTTGAACCAATTAAGCCTAAGCCAATAAAAGTGACTTGATTAAACATTTAACACCTGTTTTAACGCGGTTAAAAATCGGGCATTTTCGCTTTCTAAACCAATACTCACCCGTAAATAGGTTGGCATACCATAATTAGCGACAGGGCGAACAATCACCCCTTGTTGTAATAAGGCATTAAATACGGGCAGACAAGAACGACCTGTATCAAAAGCAATAAAGTTTGCTTTAGAAGAAATATAGCTTAATCCCAGTGCGCTCAATCCTGTCTCAAGTTGCGTCATACCTGCACTATTTAAAGCGCGACTTTGAGCCACAAATTCATCATCTTGTAGCGATGCCGCCGCCGCCGCCAATGCAAAACTATTCACATTAAACGGTTGACGAACTCGATTGAGAATATTAGTCACATCAGGTGAAGCAATCGCATAACCCACACGCAAGGATGCTAAACCATAGGCTTTAGAAAAAGTACGACTGACTAATAAATTAGGATATTTATCAACGTAATCAAAACCATTCATAAAATGGCTATCGGTGGCGTATTCAACATAGGCTTCGTCTAAAACCACCAATACGCTTTCTGGCACTTGCGCCATAAACGACTCAAAGACACGACGGCTAAACCATGTACCCGTTGGATTATTGGGATTAGCAATAAACACCACTTTGGTATTGGCGGTGATTGCTGCGGCCATTGCTTCTAAATCGTGAGCAAAATTTTGAGCAGGCACTTCAATACCCACACCACCAACGGCTTGCACTGCCAAAGGATAAACCGCAAACGCATGTTGGCTATACACCGCTGTTTGACCTTGAGCAATAAACGCCCGCGCGACCAACTCTAAAATGTCATTTGAGCCATTACCCAAAGTCATACGATTGATATCAAAGCCAAATTTTTGTTGTATGGCGTGTTTTAGATTAAAACCATTACCATCAGGATAACGGCCAATTTGGCTCATTTCTGCTTGAATAGCCTGCATCGCTAACGGTGAACAACCTAGAGGATTTTCGTTACTGGCTAATTTGATAATGTCATCTAAATCCAATTCACGTTTGAGTTCGTCAATCGGCTTACCTGTTTGATAGGGTGATAACTTTTGTACGCCCTGATTGGCTAAAGCAATAAAATCACAAGACATGGTTTGTTCCTTATTTGGTGGGTCAATGACCCACCCTACAAAATACTATTAAGCATCATCCTTCGACTTCGCTCAGGGTACATTTGTTGACTGAGTGAAGTTGTGGTGGCTGAGCGGAGTCGAAGCCTACAACACAGCCTTAGGGTACGAGCCTAAAATACGCAACTCACGCACGCGGCCTGTAATTTTGTCTAATACCGCTTTAACATGTGGTTGTTGTTGATGACCTTCAAAATCAATAAAAAACACATACGACCAAACATCATTTTGGGCAGGACGGGTTTCGATGCGGGTTAACGAAATCCCATGTCGATAAAAAGGCTCTAAAATATGGTACAATGCCCCTGCTTCGTTATGTGCCGCTACAATCAATGAGGTTTTATCATCACCACTTGGGGCGGTTTCTTCAGTGCCGATAATTAAAAAGCGCGTGGTATTATTGGGATTATCTTCGATATTGGCATGAAGCATTTTTAGCCCATACAATTCGGCGGCGGTTTCACCTGCAATAGCCGCCGAATGCCATTCATTTTTTACCATGCGTGCCGCTTCGGCATTACTCGATACCGCCACCCGCTCTACTTTAGGAAAATGAGCATCTAACCATTTACGACATTGCGCTAACGATTGTTGATGGGAGTAAATACGCGAGATGTTTTTGATTTGTGTGCCATCAGCAACCAATAAGTTTTGATGAATGCGTAACTCAACTTCACCAATAATTTTTAGTGATGAAGCCATAAAACAATCAAGGGTATGATTCACTACCCCTTCGGACGAGTTTTCGACAGGCACAACCCCATAATTAACACTTTGCGCTTCCACTTCACGAAACACTTCATCAATGGTTGTTATAGGATGAGTGAGCGCGGCATGGCCAAAATGTTTAAGCGCGGCGGTATGGGTAAATGTGCCATTTGGCCCTAAAAAAGCAATATTTAACGGAGACTCTAAAGCCAAACATACCGACATAATTTCTCTAAACAAACGCGCGATGGTTTCGCCATTTAAGGTATCGCGGTGTTGTAGCTTTTGCTGTTCTTTAAATTGCGCTTGGCGTGCCATAACCATTTGCAACACTTGCGCTTCACGTTCAGGCCGATAAAAACTTTTAATCGTGGGGTCTTCGGCTTTTTTAACTTCGGCCACTTGTTGCGCGCATAAAGCACGTTGATTGATTAGTTGATGTATTTGTTGGTCAATACTATCAATTTGTTGACGTAATTCAGGTAATGTAGGGAGTGTATATTGGGTCATGGCCACAGTGCTTAACGGCTAAAAATAAGGGCTATTCTACACTGTTAATATAAATACGTCTAAATTGGTCATTATCTTTTACGAACACAAAAAATAAAGGCAAACCTAAGTTTGCCTTTATTTATAGACATTAAAACAAGCTAAGTCTTAAAACTTATACATCGCTTGTATCCAGCCTTTTTTGACATCATTTTTTAAGCCTGCGGCTGCTTTGCCCGCATCGCTGTCGGCTTCATACAACGCACCTTTAACTAAAACCGATAAATTTTTGTTAATGTTTTTGGCTACCGAAAAATCAAGTTCAGTGCCTAAAGCAATATCATCGGTGTCGGTAGCAAAACTATGCCCTGCTAAGACAAAATTAAAGCCTGCATATTTGGCCGTCAATTTCACATTACTATCAACCAAACCTTTGGCTGGTGTTGCCAAAAAGCGGTCAGCCCAGCCATTAAAAGCATGAAGTGTCGCTAATGGAGTTTTAAAGCCTTTTTCTAAAACTTCTTGCTGTACTTTTAAGGTGACTGCCCCAAAGTTATAACCCAGTTGTAAATCCATATAATCCGCGTCGGGCGTTTTGCCATCTGCATAATCGGACTGTTGGGCAAAAGAGGCTTCATACAAAAAGTCTTTGATTGAACCATCAACTTTAAAGCCAATATCTTGGAAAGAGTCATTTTTGGCTACATCGTACTCAACACCATAATAAAAGGCACTGGCATTGATACCAAAGTCACCAAACACTTTGCTATAACGCACATTTAACATTGGGGCAGAAACAGGCACAATTTTACCAACAATGTTGTGTACTTTATTCACATAGGCCAAATTTAAGGTAGTGCTAGGTAATAGCACTTTATTATTGTAACTAATGGCATCAAAGGTTTGGTCATTTTGCCGCCAACCCACATCCCCCACAAAACGCGCATTATCTAAGACAATTTTTTGCCGCCCTACTTTTACCCCATAAGCCTCAACAAATACTTGATTAACCTGAGTTAGTGTGGGGTCAGCAATGACTGCATAAGCAGTTTTAGCAGTCGCTAAACCTGTATTGTTGTTGTAGTGTTCATGGCCAAAATTAGTCACATCTTCAAACTGAATAAAACCCGAAAAACCTTGATAGTCGGCTGTTTTATAGGCCAAAGTGGTGCGTATGGTCGTGGCACTGGCTTCTTTTTTCAAATTATCATCAACCCATTCCGTCCGTAAACGCATATCCATATTTGATTTACCGCTACCAAGTGCAGTCATAAACTCCTGCATATCGGCTAACACTAAAGTTGGACAAAGTGTGGCTAAACTAATTGATAACGTGAGTAACTTTTTCATAACAATATACCTTTAGTAAACCCAAAATTTGGGCAAAGCTCCGCCATTAAGGGCAGTTTGCACAAACAGCCCTTTAGCGTGTTGACTAGGGAGGACTTACGCATTTCACTGAAATTAGCGCGTTTCATACCCCCCTCAGTCCCCCCTTATTAAGGGGGATGCCAAAGGCAGGGGGGTAAATGTGAGCAAATAAGCGATAACCGCGTAAGTCTATAGATGAAAAAAATCAGGCGCGTTTAGGCGGCTGGACGTAAATGTTTACGGTATAAGAACTCTAAAACGACAGCACGAAGCTGGTGATAATGTGGATCATTAGCTAATTGCATACGGTCACGCGGTTTTTCCAAATCCACTGTTAAAATTTCGCCAATGGTTGCCGATGGGCCATTAGTCATCATCACAATACGGTCAGAAAGTAATACCGCTTCGTCAACATCATGTGTCACCATTACCACCGTGGCTTTGGTATCAGCAACGATTTTGAGTAACTCATCTTGTAAATGAGCGCGGGTTAAAGCATCCAAAGCACCAAACGGCTCGTCCATTAACAAGACTTGTGGTTTCATAGCTAAGGCACGAGCAATACCAACACGTTGCTTCATCCCACCCGAAATTTCTTTGGGATATTTGTGTGTTGCATGGGTCAAACCCACCATTTTTAAAGCCGCATGAGTACGCTCTTGTAATTGGGCTTTTTTCTCTTTGTCGCCAAACACCCGTTCGACCGCTAAATAGACATTCTCAAAACAGGTCAACCACGGCAACAAAGAATGGTTTTGAAACACCACACCTCGGTCTGGACCTGGCCCCGCAATTTCGCGGCCATTACACACCAAAAAGCCTTCGCTGGGTAAGGTTAAACCCGCAATCAAGTTTAACAAGGTCGATTTACCACATCCCGAATGACCAATTAACGACACAAATTCGCCTTCATCAATGCCTAAGTTAATTTCACGCAAAGCTTCAAATGTGCCTTTTTTGGTTTCAAAACGCATGGCCACATTTTCGATACTGACATATTTATTCATGATACACCTCAATTGTTCGATAGAGCTTAATTTTCACCCTCACCCCAACCCTCTCCCTCAGGGAGAGGGGGCTTAATTAACTTTCGTAAGAAAAGCGTTTGGCGAGCAAGATTAACGCTTGCTCTAACAACAAGCCAACAATCCCGACCACAAAAATCGCTATCAAAATATGCTCAACATTGAGGTTGTTCCATTCATCCCACACCCAAAATCCTAAACCGATACCACCTGTCAACATTTCGGCGGCCACAATCACCAACCATGCCACGCCAATCGACAAACGAATGCCTGTTAATAAATAAGGCAAGCTGGATGGGAACAAAATCGTAGTAAAAACCTTCCATTCGGACAAACGTAATACTCGCGCCACATTCAGGTAATCTTGAGGTACTTGTGACACGCCCGCCGAAGTATTAAGAATGATTGGCCAAATACTAGAGATAAAAATCACCCAAATTGACGCAGGCTCGGCGGCTTTAAAGACTAACAAACCAATAGGCAACCATGCTAAAGGTGAGACGGGACGTAATAAAGAAATAATCGGTGCAAACATTTGACTGACAAATTGCACTCGTCCCAAAATAAAACCCAGTGGAATGCCAATCAACGCCGCCAAACCAAAACCTAAGCCTACACGACCCAAAGAATTGATAATGTTCCAACCAATACCTTGGTCATTAGGCCCATTGTTATAAAAAGGGTCAGAAAACAAGGCCACGGCTGCATGCCATGTTGAAACAGGGCCTGGTAATTCAGGGCGAAAATGATGTAATACTGCCCATGCAAAAACAAACAACGCAATACCTAAAATGGGTGGAAACGCCCAACGCACCACGGCTGCTGGTTTAACCATTATTTCAGGCATTTTGAATTTACCTTTATCTTGATTAGTTGGTGAAGTCATCACCGCCGAACTGACACTACTACTCATGACTACCTCTCAGATTAGGCTTTAATGGCAAAACTCGCGGCATAGGCTTTCGGATTCGAACCATCCCAAACTTTGCCATCAATCAATTTACTGCTCCGCATTGGGCTGCTCGGAACAGGTGCTTTAACGGCAGTTGCTGCCTCTTTGTACAAATCAATTTGATTGATAGATTTAGCCACAGCCAAATAATCCACTTCTTTTTTGAGTAAGCCCCAACGTTTATGTTGAGTTAAGAACCACATACCATCGGACAAATAAGGGAATGACACATCACCATTACGATAAAATTCCATCGAATGTTCGTCTTTCCATTTACGGCCTAAGCCATTGTCGTAATTGCCCAAGAAGCGTTGTTCGATGACTTTTTCGGGGGCATTAACATAAGATTTGTCAGAAATAAGTTTGGCAACCGCAGGACGATTTTTTAAATCATCAATATAACGACTGGCATCTAACACTGCCATAATCATCGCACGGGCAGTATTTGGATATTGAGTGACAAAGGCTTTGGTACAACCCAACACTTTTTCAGGATGGTCAGCCCAAATATCTTGAGTAGTAGTCGCGGTAAAACCAATCCCATCAGCAATAGCGCGTGCGCCCCACGGCTCACCAACACAATAGCCGTCCATATTGCCAACACGCATATTAGCGACCATTTGCGGTGGTGGCACAACAATGGTTTTGACATCATTCATCGGGTCAATACCATAAGCGGCTAGCCAGTAATACAACCACATGGCGTGTGTGCCTGTAGGAAAGGTTTGAGCAAAAGTGTATTCGCGTTTATTGGAATCAATCATGCGTTTGAGTGATTTGCCATCGGTTACACCCTGTTCTTTTAATTGATTCGACAAGGTAATCGCTTGGCCATTTTGATTAAGAGTCATCAAGACCGCCATATCTTTGGCAGGACCGCCAATCCCTAATTGCACACCATAAATTAGGCCATATAACACATGAGCCGCATCTAATTCGCCATTATTTAATTTATCACGCACACCAGCCCATGAAGCCTCTTTGCTAGGTGTAATTTTAATACCGTACTTTTTGTCAAAACCTAATACCGAAGCAACTACAATTGGCGCACAGTCAGTTAAAGGAATAAAGCCCACTTTTACTTCGGTTTTTTCGGGTTTATCGCTGCCTGCTGCCCACGCGCTGCTTGATAAGCTCATCATTCCGCCTCCAAGTAAACCTGCCCCCGTTGCCATCATCGACTGTTTTAAAAAATCACGGCGACTATGACCATCATCAGAAGCAGTAGTTAAAATTAATGTTGTATCGTCTTTAGGCAAATGCACCATGATGAACCTCTATCTTGGTAAAATAACATCAACCTTTGTGGGTATGGCCTATACAATTTGAGTGCCAAGACCGATAAAAATTGATTCTTATTTAACCTTTACTAAAAAAAAGGCAAAAAAAAGGCGTCCTTCGGCTGTTAAGCCTCTGGACGCCAGTGTCCCAACCTAAAATCAATACTTAACTCGGAGCAACCCATTAAGTATTGCAAGCGCAGCCAACATTGGCCGTTTTATCGCTTTCACGATATATATAGCAAGTGCCGTGCCAAGATTTTAAATATCCAAAAAATAGTATTTTTCGCTATTTAGGTGCATTTTTCGCACTATATTGGTGAATAGTGCATAATTTTTTGAGAGGAAATGACATTCAATCTACTGCTTGCTATCCAAAATAGGGCTTAATCCTTCGGTTTTGCTCAATGAAGATGCGCCACTAAGCAACAGCGATAAAAAAACCGCCAACAGGCGGTTTTAGAGTAAAAATAAACATTTAAGCCAATAACTCATTCATCGCTAATAATTTATACGCAACATCAATAATGCGGATATTTCTATCCATCGCCATTTTACGCATCGCATGATAGGCTTCAGATTCGGTCATACTGCGTAACTGCATTAACAAACCTTTGGCACGCTCAACGACTTTGCGCTCACTTAACTTAGATTCTGCTTGACGAATTTGACTCATTAAGGCTTGGTCTTGCTCAAAACGCGCTTGAGCTATCTCTAAAACCGCACTTAAACGCCCTGCATCCACATCTTCAACCACATAAGCGGACACCCCTGCTTTAATGGCGGCTTTAATCGCCGCGGGTTGAGTATCTTCACTGACCATGACGATAGGGCGTGGCTCATCTTGGCTGACCACACAAATCTGCTCTAACACATCTCTACTTGGAGACTCGGTATCAATAATCACTACATCCGCTTTTAATTCGGCGACACGTTTAGGAATCATTAAAGCTGAGCTAACTTCTTCTACAACCTCACATCCCGCTTGTATTAAGGCAGTACGTAAACGCCCAACCTGTTTGTTGGTGTCGTTGACTAATAAAACGCGTAACATTGCCTTGCTCCTCGTGTGTCACACTTAGGCTATCAACACATCTACAGCCTAAGTTTTCATTTTTTAATACACACCAAGAAGCAATTACTATGCCAAAGCACAAAAAACTTAATAAGCAGGTTTTTGGCCTGTTGGATGTCCCCCGTCTTCAATCGCTTGTTTAACTTGAGGCGGCATATAGTTTTCATCATGTTTGGCTAATACTTCTTCGGCCTCAACACGACCATTTTTAAAATGCCCATTCGCCACAATGCCCTGACCTTCTTTAAATAAATCGGGCAAAATACCTGTATAAGTGACAGGCACTTGTTTTTTTAGGTCACTAATCATAAAAGTGACGGCCAAAGATTGTGGGTCACGTACCACTGTCCCTGCCACCACTAAACCACCCGCTTGAATACGTTGTCCGTCTGGCGCTTCTCCATTGGCAAGTTGACTTGGCGTATAAAACAAATTAATGTTTTGGCGCATCGCATACATAGCTAATGCAATCGCCAAACCCACTCCAACGACCAAAGCCAAAACTAACCATAATTTACGCTGACGTTTAGGATTCATGTTGCTGTTGCTCTCGTTTTAATTGCTGAATTTGCGCCCGAAAAAAACGTTGTCGTTGTTGGCGAGTATGCAGCACCAACAACGCAATGACCGTAAAAGTTAAACCATAACAAGACCACACATAAATACCGTGTGTTCCCATTGCCCAAAACTCTGCCCATGAATTAAAGGCCACGATTTGCTCCTCGTTTGGCGGCTTCTGCTTTGACTAATTCGCGCACCCATTGACTACGCCGTTCTCGCTCTAAAATCACATTACGGGTTCTTAAAATAGTTAATAAGCCAAATAAACAATAAAAACCTAATAGCATCAATAATAAAGGTAACCACATTTCGGTAGGCATTTTGGGCTTTTGAGTCAGGGTAAACGTTGCCCCTTGATGTAAAGTGTTCCACCACACCACCGAATATTTAATAATCGGTAAATTAACAATACCCACTACCGCCAAAATCGCCGCCGCTTTTGCACCCGTTGCACTACTTTCATAAGCGTTATACAAAGCAATTACGCCCATGTATAAAAACAGTAACACTAACATCGATGTTAAACGCGCATCCCATACCCAGTACGTTCCCCATGTGGGTTTGCCCCAAATACCGCCCGTTACCAGTGCTAAAAAGCAAAATAATGCGCCAATCGGTGCAACCGCACGCGCCACCATTTCGGCAGTCTTTACTTTCCATACCAGACTAATTACGCCACAAATGGCCAATAAAAAATAAGCACTCATGGCCAAACTAGCCGCAGGGACATGAATAAAAATAATGCGATAACTGTTGCCTTGCAAATAATCGGCAGGCGCAAAGGCCAAACCCCACACCGTAGCAATACTTATCAATAAGGTAGCTAATAAGGTCAACCATGGAATAAAACGCTCACTGATACGGTAAAAGTATTTAGGACTGACGGTTTGCTCAAACAATTGCCACCAACGCTTAATAAAACTCAATTGATTAACCTCCAACAGCCAAACGCAAAGCAGCCGCCACCGCTAAGGGGGTGAGTGTGACAGCTAATACCAAAAAGGCTGCCAATAATGCTAAATAACCTTCAATCGGAAGACCATTTAACGCCGCTTGGACAGCCGCCGTTGCAAAAATTAACACGGGAATATGGAGCGGCAAGGTTAATAAGGGAATCAGCACTCCACCGCGTTTTAACGATACAGTTAATGCCGCACCAATGGCACTGACCAAACTCAAGGTGGGCGTACCCAACAATAAAGTTAAGGCTAAAGCCCAAGCAACATCGGCGGGCAAATGTAATAACAAAGCCGCTATTGGACTCAATAAGGTTAAACACGCGCCGGTTTGACACCAATGGGCAAACACTTTAGCCAAAACCACTAAGGGCAACGGTGCGGGCGAAACCAATAATTGCTCTAAGCTACCATCGTCATAATCTTGTCGAAACAAACTATCCATCGACAATAACACCGATAATAAAGCAGCAATCCACACCACGCCTCCTGCCATTGCCGATAATTTGGCAGGCGTGGCACTAATTGCCAGTGGAAATAAACTAATAACCATGACAAAAAAACTGAGCGGATTAAGCCATTCGCCACTTTGCCTAAATGCCAATTTAAGGTCACGACTAATCACGGCAAGCACAGATGACCACATTAGCGATACTCCTGCGGACGATAGCTTGTTAAATCTAAACGCTGGAGTGGAAAGTCGGGATTAAAAACATGGTGCGTAGTCAACAACACCATGCCCCCTTGTTGTGCATGGTCTATCAACCATGTTTCTAAGGCTTGTACCCCTGCATGGTCAATAGCGGTAAAAGGCTCATCTAAAACCCATAAGGGAGACTGTTCGATAAACAAGCGCGCCAAAGCAACACGGCGTTTTTGTCCTGCCGATAAATGCGCGATAGGCACATATTCATAACCATATAAACCGACTTTTTTTAAAGCGGCCTCAATGTCTGCTACTGATGCGGATTTTTGTTGTAATTGACTTAAAAAATACAGATTTTCTACTGCGGTTAATAACGGTTTTAAGCCTAATAAGTGGCCAATAAAACTGACATTTTGCTTAAACATTGAGGGGTTATGTTGCGTATTTTGCCCTTGCCAATAAATCTCGCCGCTTTCAAAGGGAGCTAAGGCCATCAAGCCATTGAGTAAGGTGGTTTTACCTGTACCATTTGCACCCACCACTTGCATAATTTGTCCCGATGCTAAATTAAAATCGAGATGCTCAAATAATACGCGGTCATCACGCACAGCACACAGATTGGATACAGCGAGCAATACGCTCTCCACAACAAAACCAAAGGGCGTACATTATAAAATAAATTGGCCAAGGGACAAACGGACTTTTTGTTTTAACTTGTCCTGAGACTCTGCTCAGTCAGATTTTTTAGGTTGACTGAGCAGAGTCTAAGCCCTTTACTGCACTCGAAAAAAATATTCGCGGTAATAACGTAACTCATTAATTGAATCACGAATATCATTGAGTGCCAAATGGGTACTTTCTTTAGACATACCTTGCATAATTTCGGGTCGCCAGCGCCGCGCCAACTCTTTGACAGTACTGACATCTAAATTACGATAATGAAAAAAAGCTTCTAGTTTGGGCATGGTACGGTGCATAAAACGGCGGTCTTGGCAAATGGAGTTACCACACATCGGCGATTTTTTGGCATCCACAAAACGGCTCAAAAATTCTATGGTTTGTGCTTCGGCTTCGGCTTCAGTAATCGTACTACGGCGTACTCGCTCAGTTAAACCCGACTGACCATGTTGACGGGTATTCCATTCATCCATACCATTTAAAATAATGTCTTTTTGATGAATGGCAAACATCGGCCCTTCGGCCAAAATGTTTAAATGAGCATCGGTAACAATCGTTGCAATTTCGATGATGCGGTCGCTATCGGGGTCTAACCCCGTCATTTCCAAATCAATCCAAATTAAATTTGTTTCTTTATTTATTGCCATGAGGACTTTCCTAGTATCATATAATTAAACGCGTAGAATATATCATAGCAAGATTATTTCTTCTTAGAACTTACGCAGTTATTGCTTATTTGTTTACATTTACCGCTCTGCCTTCGGCATCCTCTGATTAAGGGTGGACTGAGGGGGTGCAAAATATGCCAACCTCGGTAAAATAACGATGTTCCGTTCCCTTAACATTTGAGCCTGTATGAGTAAACGCCACCTCAGCGACCAACAAAGCAAACGTATTCAACATCAACACGCGCAACGTATTGCCAATATCAAAGATAAACCCTTTGACCAAAGTAATTTAAGTGCGCCTGAAACTGGCCTGATTATTGCCCATTATGGCCGTCAACTCGAAGTACAAGGCATTGATGGCGAACACGCAGGACAAATTTGGCGTTGCCATTTACGCAGTAATTTAGAAGCCTTGGTGACAGGTGATTTGATTATTTGGCAAGCTGACTCAACCAATCAAATTGGTGTGGTCAGTGCATTATTACCGCGTAGCTCTTTGCTGACCCGACCAGACCCCTATCAAAAAATCAAACCCGTTGCCGCCAATGTTTCGTTGATTTTGATTGTGTTTGCACCTCTACCCACACCCTCAACAGGGCTAATTGACCGCTATTTGGTGGCTTGTGAAACGGTCGGCATTCCTGCTTTGTTAGTTTTAAACAAATCCGATTTATTAGACACCGAAACAGGCGCAAATTTAAGAGGCTTATTACAAGAATATCAAACGCTAGGTTATGACAGCATCGAAGTGTCATGTTTAGGCGACTTATCGGCTTTACGCGCTCATATTGGCACTAAAAATGTGGCTTTTGTCGGTCAATCAGGCGTGGGTAAAAGCTCTTTAATTAATGTATTACTGCCGCAAGCCATGCAGCGGGTCAATATCATTTCTGACAATTCACAATTGGGTCAACATACCACCACCACCACTCGCCTGTTTCCCTTAACTAATGGTGGCGCACTCATTGACTCACCAGGCATTCGTGAATTTGGCTTGTGGCATTTAAACGAAACCCAAATTCAACAAGGTTTTATTGAGTTTAGAGAGCTGTATGGGACGTGTCGTTTTAGAAATTGCCAACATCAATCTGAGCCTGATTGTGCGATTAAACAAGCAGCAGCCGAAGGCAAAATTTTGCCTAGACGTTTAGAAAGCCTTAATCGTTTGTTGGCAGAAAGTAAATCTAGCTAGTGACACACGCCCAAGCACGTTATACTCGCGGCGGTTTTATTTAGGTCAACATACTATGCAACGTTTTTTTGAATTTGTGGTCAACAATTATCTTTTAGCCAGTGCTTTTGTGGGCTTATTGATTGCCTTTATCTTGGTCGAAATCAAGCGTGGTGGCCGTAATGTCAGTCCTCAATTGTTAAGCCAAATGATAAATAAACAAAATGCCCTTGTTATTGATGTCCGTGACCCCACTGAATTTAAGAAGGGGCATATTACGGGTAGTCAAAATATTCCTTATGCACGTTTAAGCGACAAGCATAATCAATACCCTAAAGACCGCCCGATTATTTTTGTATGTCAACTTGGTCAGGTGGCAGGTACTGCTGCCAAACAGATTAAAACCGAGCATGGTCTCAACGAAGTGTTTAAATTAGAAGGCGGTATTGCGAATTGGAAAGCCCTGTCTTTACCGTTGATTAAGAAGTAACGTAAGAGATTTAATATGGCCGAAGTTATCATTTATACCACGCGTATTTGCCCGTATTGTGTTCGTGCCAAACAACTGTTTCAGCGTAAAGGCATTAGTTATCAAGAAATAGATGTCAGTACCGACCAAGAATTACGTTTGAAATTAGTCGCACGCACTAAACAGCGTACTGTGCCACAGATTTTTATTAACGACCAACATATTGGTGGTTGTGATGATTTATACGCGTTAGAGCGGCAAGGCGCGTTAGACCCTTTACTTGCCCAATAAAAATTAGGAAATTAAGATGAGTGATAACCAGAATCAAGGCGGACAATTTGGCCTAGAGCGTTTGTTTGTAAAAGATTTATCGTTTGAAGTGCCTAGCTCTAAAGTATTTTTGGGTGAATGGAAACCCGAAATGGATGTGCAATTAAATACCGAAACGAATCGTTTAGATGACACTCATTTTGAAGTGGCTGTGACTGTTACCGTAACAGCTAAAAATGCCGATGTTGTTGCTTTTGTCGCCGAAGTCAAACAAGCAGGTATCTTTTTGATTACTGGCGTACCTGACGAACAATTAACGCAATTAGTCGGTGCTTACTGCCCGAACATTTTGTTCCCGTATGTCCGAGAAGCAATTTCTGACGTGGTTAATCGTGGTAGCTTCCCGCAATTATTGTTAGCCCCTGTCAATTTTGATGCGTTGTTTGCTCAAGCACAGCAACAGCGCGCTCAACAGCAGCAACAAGGCACTTTACAATAAGTGATTGTGATTAGACTTACGCACAATTTTGCGTAAGTCTTGTTACAAATAATAATCTGGTTCAATGTTTTTATCTGCTGCCTGCTTCTTAGCCATTTTATGCACATACATTTTGCGGTCTGCATGATTCCATGCGTGAATAATGCCGTGTGTTGGATGACGAACATCAAAGCCTAAAGACGCTGATATTTGATGTATCGTTAATGCGCTTTGTAAGCTACGAGCAATGTCAAGAACGGCTTTTTCATCAGTTTCAATCGCCATAATCACAAATTCATCGCCACCAATTCTTGCCACAATATCTTGCTCACGAAGCACACTTTTTATACATTGAGCGGTTTTCTTTAAGATATTGTCACCCGCAATATGCCCTAAAGTGTCATTAATGTGTTTAAGGTTGTCTAAATCAATAACAAATACGGCCGCAGAATAACCATACTGACTACAACGCAATTCTTCTTGCATCAATAAGTTATCCCATGCACGGCGATTATATAAACCTGTTAAACCATCACTTAACGCCTCTTGCTCTGAGCGTTCGGCACGCCGTTGAGCCTCCATCTTCTGCATATCACATTCTAAAATTGACATGAGCAAACGCGCACATAATTCTACTAAGGGTAATTCTTGCTCAATACTTGTGTCTTGAGGCTGTGGGTCAATAGCGCATAAAGTCCCAAATAACAAACCATGTCTATCAACTAAAGGAACACCCACATAGGCTTGGATAGGAATTTTTTGGCCAATCGGTGCTTGCAAATACACAGGAGACTGAGCGACATCAGGCGTGATACGTGAACCTAATCCTTGCACCATACGACTACAAAAAGAGTCCGTCCATTTAAAAACAGCACCCGACTCTACTTGGTAAAAATCATCTTCAACGCTTAATACAATCCAATTGTCACCCTCGGTGCGCGTCACCATCCACAAACTGAGCCCTAAACGCTGGTGTAAAAAAGCTAACACTGCTTTGGAGGCTTGTTCAAAGTTGTCGTAGGCTTTTACATCCAGCATATTTTTCTCTCATTTGAATAGGACTTACGCCGTTAAAATTAGCGCAAACTCAAGATTAGCCAGTCTTGTTGTTGGGCATAGTGCTGTAATGTTGCATCGGGGTCAACGGCAACAGGCATATCCACACACTTTAACAAAGGCAAATCGTTGTGTGAATCAGAATAAAAAGTCACTTGATCAAAGCTTTTATTTTGCTCCGTTAACCATGCTTGATAACGGCTAATCTTACCCTCTTTATAACAAGGCACACCCAATACTTTACCTGTATAACGATGATTTATTTGTTCAGGTTCGGTGGCCAATACTTGAGAAATGCCAAAAGCTTCACCTATCGGCTGCGTAATAAAGCGGTTAGTCGCGGTAATAATCAACAACTCATCGCCTGCAGCACGATGTTTTTCTATCAAGGCTCGTGCTTTGGGTAACATTAACGGCTGTATCACTTCGGCCATAAATTGTTGATGTAATTGCTGCAAATAATTCATCTCATGCTGTGCTAAAAAACCAAATACAAACTCGCTATAAGCAATAATATCTAATTGTCCTGCACAATAATCGGCATAAAATTTGTCGTTTTGGGCTTTGTACCATACGCCATCAACCAAACCTTTGGCCACCAAAAACTCACCCCATGCGTGGTCAGAATCACCTGCAATTAAGGTATTATCTAAATCAAAAATTGCTAACTTCATGTTTTACTCAACTATCAACACAGGGGTAAAGACAGGTACGAGGGTAAATAACTCGGCAATATCTTGGTTACGCATTCGAATACAGCCATGCGACAAAGGTACACCCATCGGTTCGGTATCAGGTGTACCATGAATATAAATATAACGGCGCATGGTATCACATTGACCTAAACGATTTTTACCCCGCTCACAACCTGATAACCACATAATACGGCTTAAAATCCAATCTCGATTAGGGTACTTCTCGGCTAATTCAGCACTGTAAATTTCACCTGTTGGACGGCGCGCTTTAAACACGGTATTTAAAGGCAAATTTGCGCCGATTTTGGCGCGAATAATATGTTGACCGCGTGGCGTTTGTTCGCTGCCTTGTATTTCCCCTACTCCTTTTAAGGCGGATGAAATCGTAAAACGTGCTCTTTCTTGCTGTTGTTGCCAGACAATTAATTGTTGTGTGGCAATATTAATCTCGATATTCAACTTAAGTATCCGTCTGACAAGTAATATGTTTATGGTAATGGTCAATAATAATACGAGCTGCCTCTTCGGCACTATCCACTAAAACCATTAAATCAATATCCGCTTTCTCAATACAACCTTTTGTTAACATCACTTCTCGCATCCACGTTAACAAACCTTGCCAATAATCTTTACCAATTAACACCACAGGAAATGGTTCACTTTTTTGGGTTTGAATTAAAGTCAAGGCTTCAAACATTTCATCCAGTGTGCCATATCCCCCCGGAAAAATCGCAAAAGCAATAGCATGTTTCATAAACATAAATTTACGCACAAAGAAGTATCTAAAACTTAAACTAATATCTTGATAATGATTAGGTTTTTGCTCATGGGGTAAAGTAATATTTAAACCAATCGATAAACTACCTTTTTGATACGCACCTTTATTGGCTGCTTCCATAATTCCCGAACCACCGCCTGTAATCACGGTTAAACCTGCTTGCGATAATAAAGTCCCCAATGTTTCGGCTTGGGCATAATACGGGTCAATTGGCAACAATCGCGCACTACCAAATATATTAACGGCATGTTGGATTTTGACCAAATGCTCAATGCCATCGACTAATTCGGACTGAATGCGCAATACACGCCATGCTTCGGGCATTTTTTTATCAAACATCATATTATCTCTTTATTTTTTGACTCATAAAATACACGCCACTACTGATACTAACCGCAAGCATCAATAAAGCAAAAGCAATCTGTGAATCTACACTCCAAAGATGATTGGGATGAGTAAATAAAGAAATATTCATACCAAAAATACCCGCTATTACCACCGCAGGTAAAAAAATCACCGAAACCCATGTTAAACGTAATAACGTTTGATTGGTTTTATCGGCTTGTTGCGCGGCCAATAACTGCTCTAAGCTGAGATGAATATCGCGTAAATGCTGAATTTTGTTTAAAGCGCGCTGTATTTGGTCGGCAAGATGTTGAAAATAAGGTAAAGCCTCTTGTTGCAATAATTCACGTTGTAATTGGTGATACGCGCCTTGTGTTGGGTCTAATAAAGTCGCCGCTATACGCTCAAAAGCATCAAATTGTTTGCGTAACCATGCAAGATGAATGCGTAGTTCAACCATTTTTTTGGCATTAGGCAAATGGGCTAAATCGGCTAATGGGTCATCTTGTAGAGTGCTATGTGTATTTTGTTCAAAATTTGGCCGATTAATTTGTTTACGCTGCAAAAATATATCTTCCAAAGCATAGGTTTGGCGTTCATTACGCAGTAATTGTTGATTAAGACTGTTTAACATCACTCGCAAAATACCTACAAACACATAAGCTGTGGTTTTGTGGTGCATGGCGTGGCTTTTAAAATCGGCAGATTGCAACAGCGCATCTAAGCCTTTAATCGATTGGCTACGCCGTGTCCAAATAAAATCGGGGTAAATGACTATTGAAATACTTTGCTCACCTTCGGTTTCACAATCCAAATCGGGAATAATTAAATGGTCATGGTGAATAAACTGAGTAATGACAGGTTGTTTACGCACATGTAAATCATAACCACTGTAGTCATGTGGGCTATGTACGCCTTCTAACAACAGCTCTGGTGGCACAACTTCATCTACCCATAGCCACGCATCACGAGCATAGTCTTGTTCGGGTAATTGAAAAAACTCTTCGACTAACTGCCCATCCTGACAACCCATATAGTGCCGAGGGTATGGCTGCTGAAAATCGGGATAATGACGTATTGACATAATGCTTAGACCTAATAAAAAGGGACACATTTGTGTCCCTTTTTAGCTCAAATCACACAGCTTAACCTGCTAATTTAGCTTTTAATTCACGACGACGACGGTGTAAAACTGGCTCAGTATAACCATTAGGTTGTACACAGCCTTCAAACACTAATTCAGCCGAGGCTTGAAAAGCGACGCTGTCAGCAAAGTTGGCAGCCATTGGTTGGTATAAGGGGTCGTTGGCATTTTGACCATCAACGACTGCCGCCATGCGTTGCATTGCTTCTAACACTTGCTCTTTGGTGCAAATACCATGACGTAACCAGTTGGCAACGTGTTGGCTCGAAATACGCAAAGTAGCGCGGTCTTCCATTAAGCCAATGTTGTTAATATCTGGCACTTTAGAACAACCGACACCTTGGTCAATCCAACGCACCACATAACCTAAAATGCCTTGGCAGTTGTTGTCGAGTTCGTTTTTGATTTCTTCAGCAGACCAATCTGTGTTTTCTGCTAAAGGAACAGTCAAAATATCATCAACATTAGCGCGGGCGCGTGCCTTTAATTCGTTTTGACGATTAAACACATTCACTTTATGGTAGTGCATGGCATGTAACGTTGCGCCTGTCGGTGATGGCACCCAAGCGGTATTTGCGCCTGCCATAGGATGAGCAATTTTTTGCTCAACCATGTCTTTCATTAAGTCTGGCATTGCCCACATGCCTTTGCCAATTTGGGCTTTACCTTGTAAACCACAGGCCAAACCAATATCCACGTTCCAGTTTTCGTAGGCACTAATCCATTTGGCTTTTTTCATGTCCGCTTTGCGAACCATTGCCCCTGCTTCCATCGAAGTATGGATTTCGTCACCTGTACGGTCTAAAAAGCCAGTGTTAATAAACATCACACGGTCTTTAGCGGCACGGATACACTCTTTAAGATTGACGGTAGTACGGCGTTCTTCGTCCATAATCCCCATTTTTAAGGTATTTGGAGCTAAGTTTAAAGCTTGTTCAACACGGGTGAAAATCTCGTTAGCAAACGCGACTTCTTCTGGGCCGTGCATTTTTGGCTTTACAATATACACTGAGCCTGTACGCGAGTTTTTACGTGTGCCATTACCTAATAAATCATGTTTTGCAATTAACACGGTCACTAAGGCATCCATAATGCCTTCAGGAATTTCTTGACCTTTATACAATACGGCAGGGTTAGTCATTAAATGGCCAACATTACGCACTAACAATAACGAACGACCATGCAAAGTCAGCGCATTGCCGTTTAAATCGGTATAAGTACGGTCAGCGTTCATGGTACGAGTTAAGGTTTTGCCACCCTTTTCAAAGGACTCGGACAAGTCACCTTTCATTAAGCCTAACCAGTTGCTATATACTTCTACTTTGTCTTCACCATCAACGGCAGCAACAGAGTCTTCACAGTCGCAAATAGTGGTCAATGCCGATTCAATCACTAAATCTTTAATGCCTGCTGCATCTTGTTTACCGACTGGGCTATTGGCATCAAATTGAATATCAATATGTAAGCCGTTATTTTTTAACAAAATGCTAGTAGGTGCATTGATATCACCTGCATAAGCGGCTAATTTTTCGGGCGAGGCTAAACCGACTTTGTTACCGTCTTTTAAGCTAACTTGTAATGCACCATTCACAATGGCATAAGCCACCGAGTCAGCATGAGAGCCTGCTGCTAAAGGAGCTGCGGTATCTAATAAAGTGCGTGCATAAGCGATAACTTTTGCACCACGCACAGGATTGTAACCTTTGCCTTTGTCTGCACCGTCTTCTTCGCTAATCACGTCATTGCCGTATAAAGCATCGTACAAGCTACCCCAACGCGCATTAGCGGCATTTAAGGCATAACGGGCATTTTTGACAGGTACAACCAATTGCGGGCCAGCAATACGGGCAATTTCATCATCTACGTTTTGTGGGTTAACGCTAAAATCTTCACCTTCGGCCACTAAATAACCAATTTCAGTTAAAAAGGCTTTATAAGCAGCAAAATCAAATTTTGGATTAGCACGGTGCCATGCGTCAATTTGGGCTTGAATCGCGTCACGTTTGGCTAATAAGGCTTGGTTTTTGGGCATCAAATCGGCAATGACCGCTTCAAACTTTGCCCAGTAGTCGTCAACGCTAATGCCTGTGCCTTCAATGGCTTGATTTACGATAAAGTCATACAATTCTTTAGCAATGGCTAATTCGCCGCGCTGAACACGTTCGGTCATGTTGTCACCTGTGTTGGGGGTTCAAAATTTTAAGGTGGCATATTGTACCCAAAATCGACCGTTCGTGCCATTTTAGCGTGGCTCTGTACCGTTTATTTTGGCAAACGCGCACAAAATTTGACCACGACTTGCGCGAGTTGCTCGGCTTGGTCTTCTTGCAAAAAGTGGCCGCCGTTGTAAATAGTGGTATGTGGCTGCCCAGCACAACCTGCAATCAGTGCAGGAAATATCCCCGCCATTGAAGACATAATCGGGTCTTTATCACTAAAAGCGCATAAAAACGGCTTGTTAAACTTGATAAGTTGTTGCCACGCTTGGGCATTTTGTTTCATTTCACTCGGCACTAAACGCGGAAACACCCGCGCACCCGCCATATAATCTTGTGATGGATAGGGCGCATCATAAGCTGCTTTGACCGCTTTGGGCATTTTAACCGCCGTTCCCATTTGAATGACAAAACCTGCTGTCCAACGAGGATACAGTTGCGAAAAACTATACCAAGAACCAAAACCAACGGTGGTTTTAAGTTTTTGCCATGTGCCAAAGACTTCTTTTAATTTGGGATGTTGGAGTGGAAAAGCAGGCAGCATGGTATTGGCTGCAATCACACCTGCAAATAAATCTGGACGTGCCGCCACCAAACGCAAGCCAATCAATCCACCCCAATCTTGACAAACGAGGGTGATATTACGCAGTTGTAATTGATTGAGTAATGAGCCAATCCATTGCACATGACGAGTATGCGTATAATTTTCTTGTTGTGTGGGTTTATCGGAGCGGCCAAAACCAATTAAATCAGGCACAATCACCCGATAACCTGCTTGAACCACAATCGGTATCATTTTGCGGTATAAATAACTCCAACTCGGCTCACCATGTAACATTAACACCACAGGCGCATCAGGCGCACCTTCATCAAGATAATGTACACGCAACTGACCACCTTCGGTGTCATCAACCATCACATAATGAGGGCTAAAGTGATAATCGGGTAAATTGGCAAAACGTTCATCGGGTGTGCGAAGAAATTTCATATTGTAGTATCCAATAAATTTTGCAAAATTAAAGTGCAATCAACCGCCAAAAAAATGTAATCTTAAACGATAACTTGCATTGAGTTGACGCTAGTATGGCCTTTATTTGTAATGACTGTGGCAATAAATCCAGCACCAAATTTGCTCAAGGTAAATGCCCTGCTTGTGGCTCTTTTAACATTAAAAGCACTCACAAAACAACCAAACAAGCCATTAAAGAAAAAGAACCTAAAACACTGATTGAAATTGTGGTTTTAATTTTACTGTGGGGATTATTAGGCTATGGAGCTTGGGATATGTATTTGCGCCCTGAGCCTTCCGTTGGTGCTACCGCTAAACCAGTAACACCAACGGAAGATAAAAGCAAAAGTATCATTGACGAATATTAACTGCTTTTTCCTTTACAGATTCTATTTTTGGTAAGCACGGCAGTCATCAAGTTCAAAGTCAAACTGTTTGATAAGGCCTTGACTATTATTATAAAAATTAGCGCGTAAGGCGTATTTTTCTCTTGTCCCGCTTAGATTCATATGTAAGTTTTGAATTTTGCATACATCTTCTTTAATTACATTATCTGTGAGTATTTGACTCATTTCATATGAAAGATTAGATTGCTCATAATTGACTAATACATACTTGTAAACCAATAAATCTTTATTATGAAAAGTATCTCTGCCATTATTTACTCCCTCAAAACGCAAATCTTCACCCACCATGACAGGTGGCTTTATCGCTGTATTTAATGATTTAGCTATTTCAACGGGATTTGTTGCTTTGTTAATTTTGATTTGTGTTGACAATATAATGGCAACAAACAAGATACCATAGAATTTAGGGGCTGTTAAAAAGTTCTCTTTAGGTCCTAATGCACCAACCTCATAGCCATTATCTTTCAAGAAGTTATTTGCTTTTCTATTAACAGAAAATAAAGTCAGCAAATTGATTAAAGGAATAAAATAAACTATCACATGTAATGCTTTTGAGAGCATTGAGGCTTTAACTCCAGATAAAACTTTTAATATCCCGATAATTGTTAAGATAAAACCAACAATTGCCACACCGATTGCAATCCATATACTAAGCACAGCTTCAATGATAGAAAATGCCAAAAAGCTCGATAACACACCATAAATCATCAGTTTTTGACCATTATCAACGTCTTGAGTTATGGTATCGTCGGTATCTGTTTGGCGTGGTTCTGTTTGCTGTTTTATCGCTGGCTGACTCACTTCTGGCGGTGCTTTTTTAACTTTATTATATGCAACCCCACATGAAGGACATTGCCAGTCGGGAACATGCTCATTTTCGCCACGTACATAGCTACACTTTCCGCAAACAATAGACATTTTAGACCTCTCTCCATTAGCAAAATTAAATTTTAATCCTTTAAACGATACGTCTATCTCAAACTAGCGCATAAAGAATCAAAAAATTAGGGTATTTGAAACTTAGCTGATGCCATATACCCTAACTTTTTACACATTATTTATGAATCATATCAAATTTTTTCTTTCAAGCGATAGCCTATGTCTTAAGCGGTTATCGCTTATTTGCCATCTCACGACATCTATTGTCGTTTATTGCTGTTCATCCACCCATGCAAGTTAAATCCATGCTGCTATTAAGTTACTTTTTCCACTTTACAGCGAATCCGTTTAGTATGTGGACACGCGGTATAGGGGTCTCTATCCATCGCATCGACCAATTCATTAATCGACACACCCGTTGGCTTTAACTCGCCAGTAACAGGGTCTGGATAGTTTTGCCCCAAAATATTCGGCAAATGCAAATGTCCCGCGAGTGTGTTTTTGTCGATTTTTAACGGTGCAGTAATAGAGGCGCGTTTAGAGGTAATTCGCATTAACTCGCCCTCTTTAGCGTCTAAAGCGGCCGCATCGGCTTCGGACATATACAACGAGGCATGAATCGCTCGACCTTTACGCCAACTGGGGTCACGCATAATAGTATTGGCGGTAAAGCCTGTGCGTAAGCCACCATTCAATATAAAGGGATATTGTGGGTCGTGTGGCTCACTGTCTTTTAACAACAACCGACTAATATCTTGGGCAAAATCGTCAAAATACATTTTTACTTTGCCATTTTTGTTCCCACAGTTGGCTTCAAAGTTTTTTTCCATCTCATAATGTCCCAACAACACGCCTTCGGGATGATCGAGTAATTTCTTAAAGATAAACTCCGTTAACGCAAACGGGTTACGGATTTTTTTCGTTTCAGGTAATGCGCGTTCAATTTGGTCACGGCGCGTAGTGGCATAACCTAAAGCACTTAACCAAATGTAAGTCAGCATCGGGTTGGGTAAGGTTGCGCCCAGTGTTTCATAGGTTAAATACGCCGAACGTGCGATCACTGAACCGACACTTTCTAGCTTACTACTCGCTAAGGCATAACTATTAACGGCGGCTAAATAGGCAGGTGCGCCCCATGTTGTCCGCGCACTTTTAGCCAATTTATGTAAGACTTTCGGCGCAGCACCCACAATCCCCATTGCCCGCGCTAAACGATAATATATCTCCACTTCGGGTAAGGCCTCACCCAAAGGATTAACCACAGGCGGACGAACCTGTGGCGCGATAATATCTTTAGGGAAAATCGAAAACTCCCACTTTTCATAACCTGCGGGCGCGGGTAAGACATAATCAGCCACTTGTGCTGTTTCGCTCATGGCAGGGTCAATCACTACTAACAAATCTAACTTGGCGAAGGCTTCTCTAAAACGACCAGTATCAGGATAACTGGCTAATGGATTCGTACCGTCACAAATCAATGCGCGTATACGGTCAGGATGTGATGATAGGATTTCTTCGGGAATAATTGCAGGTGGAAACTGTGGAATAGGCAACACCGCAGGAATACCTTCAATAGATGACTCCAGTGCTTTGGTCATCTCTTTGAAATAAGGCATTTTAGGGCCAAACAGTTGGACAAAAAAGTTACCCCCTTTACGTCCATAGTTACCCGTCATAATCAATAATACGCGAACCATATACGAAGTCAGGGTATTAAACGACGAGTGTTCAATCCCTAAATCAAAGGCAATGGTGGCAGGTTTGGTTTGACCAAATTCACGAGCAGTGGCACGAATATCTTCTTCGCTCAAACCACAACGCTCGGACATTTCAGCAATATTAATACGCTCAAAAATCGTTGCTAGTTTTTCATAGCCTTCGGTTTTGCTGTTGATAAAGTCGCTATCGACTAAATTTTCTTGTACCAAAATACCTGCTAAGGCCAATAAAAAGAACAAGTCTTTGGCAGGTTTAATGCGTAAATGTCTATCCGCTAAGCGCGTAGTTTCGGTAATACGAGGGTCAACTGCAACCATACGCCGTTGCTCATCACGAAAAATGTCTTTGAGTGCTTCTTTAGGATTACTACCTTGATTGCTAATGTGCGGATTCGTGCCAATTAACAGCATAAATTTGGCATTGTGCTTATCTGGAACGAGATAAATATCGTGAGTGCCGCGAATCATGCGTCGATCGTTAAGCCAATGTTGGGTTTTTTCTTGCGCTAAGGCGGTAAACACCATCGGTGTGCCAATACCATACATTAACGGAATAGCACCAAAGCCTGCCGAATGGTTACCCTGCCCACCCAATCCTGCAAACGCAATCGCACGCGGCGCATAGTTTTTACGAATATGGTTAAGTTTGGCGGCGATTTCGCTAATCGCTGTTTCCCAACTGATGCGCTCAAATGTGCCATCAGGGCGTTTTTTTAACGGATATTGAACACGCTGAGCATGATTAACATAGTTGGCAATGGCATAAGCTTTATTGCAGGAATAGCCTTTAGTGGATGGATGCGCGTCATCGGCACGCACAGCCACGATTTTGTTATCTTCAACATCCACCCGTAAACCACAATTATGTGAGCACAATGAACACGCTGTCGGTAAATTGCTAGCGTTGCTGGGCACATGGACAGCGCCATCAAAGACATGGGGCATAGCATTCATTGAAATATCCTCAAAAACTGATGAACAGTATAGGCGCAGAAGACTCAACGGTGTCAATGCGAGTGTTCTATCAGCCAACACACCAATAAAATAACGGTCGTTAGGTAAACGGACGTTATACAAACAACCTATCGGTGTCAATAATTTTTTATACAGTTGTCTAGGGACTATAGATTTTTGCGTAAATAACTGTTCTACCCCGCTCAGAGAGCGATTAAGCGTTGGCTGAGCGGAGTCGAAGCACTGATTTTCTAAGAAGCGTCCGCCACCCAATTACCATGAAACCCTAGCGGTACACGCACTGGTAGCTCAATAATCGCTTGTGGTGTTTGCCCTAGTTTTTTGGCATCTAAAATGACCACTCGACTGGTGCCGCAGACTAAATTATGAACATACGACATCAGCCAACCCTCATCTTCGGCACTATTCGCATGGCGCGGCACAAAAACCACTTCGCCCGTCACGTAATTTGCGCCATAGTCATGCTGTATGGTTTCGCCCGTCTGTAAATCATGACGAAATAACACATTAGGCTGTGGCACTTCATCGCTGGCAGCAATGCCAACCGCATACGCATAACGATAGGATTTACTCGTTAAACGCTCATCAAATCGTGGAAATTCTTGAGCTTCAAGTGAAATCACTTTACGTTGAACGCGGTTACCATTAGCGGGTAATAACCAACGTTCAAACTTAATATTTTCACCTTCTGGCCCTTGTAATGAACGATAAAACGTACGGCCATGTACCACTAAATCGACAATGGTATCGCCGTTACTTTCTTCAAAAGCATTACAAATATGAAAGCAATAACAGGGGTCAACGTCAAACCAGCGCACATCATCCGCTTGGCCTTGACGAGGCAATAAACCTATACGCGCAGGCTGTTTTTCGTCCCATGCGTAAGGTAAACCACCACCCGCAAGTGCTGTCTTTACTGAAAAATGCACAGGCAAATCCAAAATCACAACATTATTTTTGGTGATGGCGCAATCATGAATCATTGGCCCATGCGTTAACGGAATAGTGACTTCGCGTTTAACTTGGCCGTCAACTCCAATAACCAAATACTTAATTCGCCGATGTAATAAACC
>Ga0209599_10000151_pt1 | contig 47827 bp, 39 predicted proteins | sample Shrwel_input2_FT_FD_187534 | JGI IMG/M metagenome (GOLD analysis project Ga0209599, IMG submission 187534) | Subsurface microbial communities from deep shales in Ohio, USA - Utica-3 well 1 S input2 FT (SPAdes) (version 2) ...
CCCGCGAAGGCGGGAACCCAGACCGCGCCACAGCGGGCGCGGTGGGCATGGCGCAGGTAGCGCTGATGAGCGCTCACCCCGCTGTACGCTGTGGACACGCCTGGATTCCCGCCTGCGCGGGAATGACTCGGTGTCGTGCGGCGAGTAGTTCTTCGTGGCGACATGAACCCTTGTGTTTCAGCGTGACTGACTACTAGGTTGCAAAATCGCCGTGGCATCGTTTTCAGGGGTCACGGCAGGTCTGTGTAGCAAATCAGAAGTTCATGCGTTTTTAAACGGTATTTAAACGCCGTTAAACGTAGTGCGCGCGCTCACTCGCGCCGTGCCGCCACGGCATAGCAAACATCGCATCGCCCATCTAGCTTTTTACCCCGCATCAGCAGCTACTGACGCCCATCCCGCTGTCTGCCCGTACCCGTGCCGTAGATTAGTCAGTATGAGCACTTCGCCCCCCACGTCACTGCGTTATGTCGCGTTGTCTACCGCCGCTAGATCGGCAGACAGCGAGTCCCTGATATCGCTCAGCACCGCGAAAACCGGCGCTGCCGCGCTGGAGGCTTGTACTCAGTCGATGACTGACACAAACGAGCATCGCTACTTGTCGCCAGTACGGATTGACAAAGCGTCGTCTGGCGCAGTGCTCAATATGAACAACATCGCGTTGATGAATCATGCTGCGCTCGGTCAGTTGCCAGATCTCCAGTCGGCCCTGGTAGCGCTTTCTCAAACTCAGCCCGGAGGTTGTGCGATGGATGGGTATCAGGCGGAGATGCTCCGCTGCTTGCGGCATCAATTTGACTGGCCCAAGTCCGTGGTCAAAGCCTGTGACGAAGTCACGGCGTTGTTGCACCAGATGGGCAGCCTACTGCGCGCAGGTAGATGGTGGCGCGATAGCTCTGGTTATTGCAGCAGGAGCTGGTGATGCTTCAGCTTAGCAGCGTCGCTGATCGGCTGCGGGTGCTGGTTGGGCCTGGGCAGCTTGGGCGAGTGGAAATCACGATGCGGTTGGAAGACATGAAAGACTGGCCAATGCCGGCAGTCGCAGTCATGCCGCTTGAGGATAAGCCAGACAGCAACGGCCAGCACCAGCCCCAGCGCATCACGCGTGATGTGGGAATTGTCATCGCTGTGCACAACCTGGCGGACAGCCTTGGCACGGCAGCACTGGCTGATTTGGAGCAGGCGCGACACCTTATATATATGCAGTTGCAAAACTGGCGGCCACCGCCAGGCGGGAATCCTGCCCCTGGAGGGCTGGTTGAGTACATGTCAGGCCAGGTGCTACATCTGGATGACGTGATTTTCTGGCAGGATATTTACCATCTGCCAATAACGATTTTGCCGGCCAGCTGGCCGGATGGGAGCTAATATGCCGTATGTTGATCAAGGCGATTACCGGCTGAAAGTCGGCACGGTGCACCTGGCACCGTGGCCGAGTTTTGACTATTCTGCCGCGTCGCTCAACGCCAAAGATTTCACGGTCAAACCCAAGACCAAAACCTACGAAGAGCCAGATTATGAAAGCGTCAGTGGCGGCTCAGCTGCATTCGCTGAACGCATCGAATCTGTCGAGCTGGCTATTTCGTTCTCGAAGCTCTCGCGCGACAGTTTGGCTGTAGCCATGGCCGGCAATGTGACCGAGCTGGCATCGCTGCCAGTAGTGGACGCGTTTGCTGATGTCACCCTGGGCGTGCTGCGTGCGTTTTCGCGCATCCCCAGCGGTGCAGTGCAAATCACCTCCTCTGCGAACCCGATGCCGGTCACCGCAGCACATCAGACCGCCCACGCTTACACTATCGGCGTGCTGGTCACGCCGGTTGTCAGCAACGGCTACTATTATCGCTGCTCGGCAGCCGGCAGCAGCCATGCTGTAGCCCCCACCTGGCCAACCGTTGTCGGTGCGACGGTAACCGATGGCACCGCCGAATGGGTGTGCGTGGCTGCGCTGCCGACACTCTACCTGCCGGGCGTCGACTACAAAACGATGGGGCATGGCGGCATTGTCCCGCTGACCGGCGGTCAGATCGTGAGCGGCGCGGATGTTTACGCGCACTACACGGCGGCAGCGATGGCGCGCTATGACGCAATGACGTCGGCAGGTGGCTACTATCGTGCATTGATTTACGGCGAAGACATCATCACCGGACGACGTGTCAAGGCCGCGGTGCACAAGATCTGGATCGGTCCGGGCGAAAGCCGTCTGGCCGGTGAAGTCGACTTCGATCGACAGACCATCACGAGCCGCGTGCTGCGCGACGATGATGTGCCGGTGCCGACTGAATACGTCGTACAGGGCGTGCTGCGCACCAGCCCGTACTATCACCTGCTTGAGGAGAGTGTCAATGTTTGAGCTGCTGGATACTCTGCCCCCCGTCCCCGCCCAGGTTGAGCTGGCCGCACGCGATGCACTCGGTGCCATCGCCAAAAAAAACTGCACGCTGATGCTGGCGCAGTACGATGATGACCAGTTTGCCAACCTGGTCGAGCAAGTGCAGGCTGACACGCTCACCGACAAGGCTATCGCCAGCATGGTGCTGATTGACTGGGCCGATGTAGGCGTCAACGGTGTGCAGCTGGATTGCACGCCGGAAAACAAGGCCAAGTTCCTGCGCCAGCCTGGCGTGTCGTCCGCCATCGTTCGCAAGTTTTTTGACATGCGCAAAGAGCTGGTGGCCGCAACGGAAAAAAACTCGCCGAGCTCGGCGAATACCTCGCCGGGCGCAGCGGGCGAGTAAATGTCTGGCCGCAGCATCATGACGTGTTCCAGATCATGATGCTGATGCGCCAGCAGTGGCACATTGATGGCATGAGCGGCACCGTGACCCGTCTCGCCCTGGAAGCCCTGCCAGCAGTGCTGGCTGGGCTGGGCGTTGAGAATAGCCCGGCGCTGATGTGGCAGATTGATGCTGTTGCAGCGGCGATGCGGCGAGAGCTCAACCGCAAGAAATGACAAAGCCCCCGGTTTGTGCCGGGGGCTTTGCTTTGGTCGAGCGACCAGACGGTATCGGTCATTGCTTCTGGCCATCAGTATGCCATATGTCTAAGTGTGTTTGATGGCCATGTGTAGCGCAGCGTCAATATCGCTGGACCAGCGCATGCGGATGATGCCCGCCCAAGCGGCACTCATCACCTCGTTCATTGAGCCTTTCATCGCCATCCCAAAAGACAACGACTCCGCACCACAGCTACTGACGCCAGTCATGCCTTCAGGCTGCCGCACGCGCGCGAAAATCGGGCAATTGTACACAGATTGCCTGCTATGTCTGACTCCAAAATTTCCGTAAACATTACCTTTGATGTGTCCGAGTTGCTGGACGGCGTGCAAGCCGCGCGCCAGGCACTGGACGATTTGAGTGCGTCTGCAGCCCACGCGGGCCAGCAGGCGGCGAGTGGGCTGAGTCGGGCGAGCGAGGCGGCGACGCAGGCGGGGCAGCGCATGCAACAAGCCAGCGCTGAGGCGCGGCAAGCCGCGAACGAAATTGCAGCCGCTAACGGGACGGCACAGGCGGCAGACCAGGGAATGGGTAACTTGGGCAGCGCCACGCAGGGACTGGCTGGTGGGATGGCGGGGCTGTACCTCAATATCGCGGTAGTGGTTGCTAGCACGCTGATCTCGTGGGTAAAGAATGCTAGTGCGGCGCTGCTAGAAGCACAAATCAACGCTGAACGGCTGCAAGCTACGCTGACATTCGCGGCAGGAGGTGGCGCAGTTAAACAGGAAATGGCATGGCTTGGCGAGGTGACCAATCGCTTAGGTCTTGAAGCCAACTCAACAGCTGAGTCATACGGGAAGTGGGCTGTTGCGACGCGTGATAGCTCCATCGCCGGGGCCGAGGCCAAAAACGTTTTTGAGGCCGTAGCACATTCCGGTAATGTCATGGCGTTGTCTACTGAGGGTCAGCGCAATGCGATGACTGCACTGACTCAGATGATGAGCGATGGGGCGGTTAAAACCAGCGCATTCAACCAGCTGAATGACCAGTTACCGATGGCCATGGAAGCCGGCGCGTTGGCAGTGGGAAAGACCACTGACGAATTCAAGGAGATGCTGGAGTCGGGTGAAATTATCGCAACCGACTTTTTGCCAAAACTCGCCAGCGAGCTTAATACAGTAAATGGGTCTCAAGACGAGCTCGCACAGACAACAGAAGCATCGCTAAACCGGGCATCAAATGCATGGACTGGCTTGAAAACTGCAATTGCCGATGCAGGAGCAGGGGAGACAATTGTCGCTGTCACCGATGAGGTCGCTAGCGGTTTCGAAAATATGGCCATGCGCATCAGTACGGCAAAAGCTTTAGGGCTGGGCGCGTGGGGACAGTTTCTGGCTGCAATGAATGATCCTTTCGCGTCAGTAAATGCGGATGATGTTGATGTCAAAAAAACTGCAGATCAAAATGCTTTATCCATAGCAGTAAAAAATAATAATAAGCTGAGAGAAAATCTATACAAATGGTCTCCGTCGAAAACCCTGGAGGAAAAACAGGCTGAGCTGAACAGATCTGATGCGGAGGTTGCTCGGTTACGCAACACTTTACGTGTGGCTGATAGAGCTGCAGCATCCCGGTCGGCACAACAGGCTGCAATAAATTCCGAGCGCGCAAAGTCTGAAGCGAGTGTTCGCGCACAAAATTTTATTGAAGGCAAAGGTGCTAAACACCTCACGGATAAAGAGCGAACACAAGCAAAAATCAAAGAAATTAACGATGACACGAAAAATGCTCTTATTGGGCTGGAGAAAGGCAGTAAGGAATATATCAAGGTCGTCAATACTGGCAAAGATCGTATTACCGAAGAGCTCAAGAAATCAAGAAAAAATAGCAGCGCTGGCGGCAGCAATCGTAGAAGCACTGGTGGAGGCACGAACCCATCCACATCCAAGCTCACGCTGAAAGACATCAATGAGCGCATTGACGCTGAAAAAAAGCTTGCTGCACAATTTGATAAAACTGAGCAGGCACAAGAAAAACTGACCGAGGGTGAAGAGATCGCACAGAAGCTTCGGGAAGAGAAAACCAAAGCCACGCCTAAAAGGCTTGCTGAGCTGGAAAAAGAACTTAAGGCGGCTGAGGAGCTTGGGAAGATACAACGCGAGAATATGGGCCGGACAGAGGCGGCCAAGCTGAATGAGGAATTTTCAAAATCCGCAGCTCAGCGGGTGCGTGAACTGCAGGAAATTAATGAAGAGGCCGCAAAAGAGGTTGAATGGGTAGGCCTGTCCACAGAAGCACGCGCTGTGGCCCAGGCACAATGGGAACTTGAAAAAACAGCCCGGAAAGAAATTCTTGCGCTGCAAGAAAAAATGACAGCAGCGGAGACGGAAGATGGCCGCACAGCCATTAAAACCGAAATCGAAAACGTGCGCACCGCCACAAGCGAAAAAAGTGCTGCCGTGGCTGCTGCAATGGCAACAAAAACAGCGGCAAGTGAGGCAACGCGGATCTCGCAAGATATCGAAAAAGCGTTGACTGATGGATTTCTTAATGGTTTTAAAAATGGGAAGACTGGGCTGAAATTCTTCCAGGATTATATCTCAAGCACATCAAAAGGCTGGGCAGTTAAAATTCTGATCCGGCCCGTAATGGAGCCCATTAATGATATTGCCAAGCAGATTACCACAAATTTATCGAAGGGCATGCAGGAAAAGGGTGGCGGGTTAGAAAATCTCTCCATCAGTAAATTGATAGGTGACAAGTCGTTTGGCGGCATCGGCAAAATGTCCATCGGCGATGCCATGGGCAGCTGGTATCCATCGGATATGTTGCAATCGTTTTCACAGTCAGGGATCGGCGAATTTTTTGGGTTATCGAATGCATCCGGCGCATTGACACAGGCGGGTGCCGATTTAACTGCTGGCATGTCTAATTTGGTTGATGTAGCTGGTAGTGTGGCCAGCTGGGCAACCGTTGGTATGGACGCATTAAATGCGTTCAAAACGGGGGAAGGCTGGGGTAAAACAGTAGGCTCAGCCATTGGCACATATATCCTACCGGGGATTGGAACCACAATCGGCAGTACTCTGGGCGGGATGATCGACGACGCCTTTGGCGGCAAAGGTGGGCCAAAGTCAGGGGGCAATGCTAACGCGATTTACGGCGCGGACGGCCAGGTGGTGGCACGTGAAATGTTCGGGGGATATACCCCGAACGAAATGGACACGGAGTTTAAAACCGCTGTCGATGGCATCCAGGCGCAGTATGCCACAATGGTTAAATCATTAGGTGGCGTGGCAAAAGACTTAACGATTAATCTCGGTGGCGATGCTGACCCGCAAGGAGATGCAGGCAATCGCATTTCCGCGCAAATTGCAGTCGGCCAGATCGGGGCTGGCATGGATTCCGCTGCCGCTGAGCGGGCGCTGTGGGATAAATCCGTTTATTCCAAAATTTCCGCCAATACCAGCGAGGATTTGACGCAAGCGGTCAAAGACGAATCATCGCGCATGTTGGTGGCTGCACTGAAAGCCTCGGATCTGCCTGCTGATATTGCCAGTGCATTTAATTCAATCGACGTGCAAAATGCGTCAATCGAGCAGATCAATGCGGCATTAACGGCAGCGCAGGGTATTATGGCGCTGACCAAGGTATTTGATCAGTTTGCAACGGTATTGCCAGGTCTGGGCGATTTAAGCCTGACGGCCAAAAACCGTATTATTTCGCTATCTGGCGGGCTGGATGGGCTATCGAATAACCTTACCAGCTACCAGCAGGGTTATTTCAGCGCTCAGGAACGTGAAGATGCTACCCGTGCGGAAATCAACAAGACTCTGGCTGACGCCAATATCAAAATGCCGCAAACGCGGGCAGAGTTTCGGGCATTGCTAGAGGGGTTGGATAAAACCACCGAATCGGGAGCAAAAGCGACTGCCGCACTGCTGGCAGTCAATAGTCAGTTTGCGGGAATCACATTATCGACTGAGGACCAAGACAAACTCACCAGCAAATTCAAAGCAATGGGTTCCGTGCTGCCGAACCTGGCCGCTGCGAATACATCCGCACAGCTATCGATGCTCAAAAGTGCGGGTGGGCTGGATACGCTCACTGGCCAGCTCGATAAATTCTCTGAATCGTTTGTGTCTCAAAAAGACCGCGAAGCTGCTGCCTATGCTGAGGCTGAGCGGGTACTGAAATCGCTTGGCGTGCAAATGCCACTGACGCAGCAAGGGTTTGTTGAGATTGTCCGGGGTTATGAGCTGAGCACATCGGCTGGCGTGGATGCCGTCAGCTCACTGCTGGGCGTGGCTGGCACTATCGCAAAAGTCACAGCCAGCGCGGACGACATCAACAAACTGGGCATGGCATTTAGCGGGCTGGAACGGCTGATGCCATCGCTGGCTGGGCTCACAACAGAAGCACAGTTACAGCTGGCTAAACTTTCTGGCGGCGCTGATGTTCTGTCAAATAACCTGAGCTCGTTTAAATCAAACTATTTTACCAAAGCCGAATTAGAAAGAGACACGCTCACTTCCATTGAAGCAACCCTGGCAAAAGTGGGAATCTCCCTGCCAAAATCTCGCGATGAGTTTAAGGCGCTGGTGGGGCAATACTCCAAAACCTCGGGAGATTTTGCAACAGCGGCGATGGCGGCGCTGCTAAGCGTACAGGAACAGTTTTTTGGGGTCACTCAGTCGTCTGATGAGCTGACCACGGCATCATCGTCGGCCAGCTCATCAATTGAAGACTTGGCCAAAACAATTCAAGATGAATTTGACAAGGCCACTGCAGCCGCCGGGCAAAGCCTGACCAAGCTCAAGGAAGCGACGGCGGCACGCAATGAGGTAGACCAGTGGCTGGCTATTTCGCAAGGGCAGGGTGCCGCGTGGCAAGAAGCCCGTAGCCGCGAGCTCTGGGGCATGGTGTCGCAAGCGACAAGCCCTGAGCAGCAGCTCGAATTGTTGCAAGAGCTCAAACAGCTCACATACGACAGATACAAAACAGAAATCGATTCTGTTGTTGAGCTGACTCGTAATGCCGATCGACTGCGCGATGCAGCGCACTCAATTCGGGATTATGTGCAGTCGCTCAAAACCGGCGAGCTGTCGCCGCGCACGATGGGCGAGCAACTGGCTGAAGCGGGCGCGCAGTTCAGTATTACCCTGGCCCAAGCGAAATCCGGCGACAAAAACGCGATTGATGCACTCCAGGGTAAGGCGCAGACCTACCTGCAACTGGGGCAGAACTATTACGGCAGCGCTGAAGGCTACGCCGGCCAGAACGGGATTTTCAACAATGTGACCGGCGCGCTGGACGCACTGGGCATTTCCATGGATGCGATGGCCGCCGGGCAGGACCTGGCCGCCGCCCAGGCCGAGGCCCAGGCGCGCTACAGCGCGGCGCAGATTGCTGAGATGCAGCGGCTGCGCACAGCGTTCTCGAGCGTCGAGACAGCGCTGCGTGATCAGTTTGTGCAGCAGTCAAACACGGCGGCACAGATTCTGGCCAAGATGCGCGATGACGATCAGCTGGCCGTGCTCAAGGCCCTGCCGGCTGAGCTGGCGGCACTGATTAAGGGCGCGTGGGTTGCCCAGGGCGGTGGTTCGGCGGGGTCGGGGACGGCTTTTGGCGGGACGACGACAGTGGTGCCGACAACACCGACGGTTACTCAACCGCCGGCAGCTGCTGGCGGGACGGGCGGCCAATCGACGATTACCAGTTTTGTCGCGCCGTACACCATTCCTGACGCTGTTGCCCCCACGGCTGTGGATGAGCTGCGCAATACAGTCAGCAGCTGGTACATGGCGTACCTGGGCCGACCAGGTGACAGCGCCGGTATCGATTACTGGACTGCGCAAGCCAAGGCTGGCGGTGCCGATGCCGCGTATCAGTCGTTTGCGGCGAATGCAGCCATCGAAAAAGAGATCGGGTCGATTTACACCCAAGTTCTGGGGCGTATGCCAGATCAAGCAGGGTGGGCGTACTGGGTTGGGCAGGTCAAGGCTGGGGTGAGTTATGACCGGGTTGCCGCTGCGCTGGCAGCGAGCGATGAGGCAAAGGCAAGGCTGCCGCAGTTCGGAGTCGGCGCTGAGTGGTTGCCGTCGGACATGATTGCACAGCTGCACGCCGGCGAGGCTGTCATCCCGGCGTGGGCCAACACGCGAATGCTCGACGCTGTCGAGCGGGGCGCGGGTGGTGCTCCAGGCAGCGACAGCAACGCAATGGTGCAACTGCGCGCTGATGTGCAGCGGCTCATCGACGTCAACGAGCGCCAGGGGCAGATGATCGAGCGGCTGTTGTCTGCGCTGGGCCGCGCTGTGCTGGACAGCAGCGCAGACAACGCGGCGCGCATTGTGGATGGCGTGGCCGCTGCAGGGCATATCAATAACTGGAGGGCGGGCGCAGGCCCGGTATTGGCATGAGTATGGATTTACAAGAATGGTTGCGCCAGGTGGGCGGACGAAAGCCGGTGACCCTGGTCGAGACGTCGGCACTGGTGGACGGGGTGGAGACGCCGGTTTATCTGTCTGATCAGCACTATATCGATCCCGTCGAGGTGGGTGGACCACAGTATCTCGCAGTCATCACCGGTTCGGTCGGCATCACGGAAAAACTGGATATTGACGGCGCGGGTGACGCTGGGGGCATGTCCTCGGGGGATATTCAGCTGATCAACGCTGATGGGGCGTTGGACGAATGGCTAAGCTGGGTGTGGACAAACCGCCGGGTGACGGTGCTGCTTGGTGACGCAAGCTGGCCGCGCAGTGAGTTTGTGCCGGTGTTTTCGGGTGTGATTGCCGGGGCAATTGACAGCCCGGCAGCTGACAGTCTGGCGTTTAAGTTGCGCGATGCCTTGCAGCGATTGAATGCCCCGATTCACGAGCAAAAGCTCGGCGGCAGCGGCGAAAACAGCGACAGCCTGCTGCCGCTGACCCTGGGGCATGTGTTTAACTGCGCGCCGCTGTTGATTGACGCGGCACAACATGTTTACAGGGTGTCGCTAGGCGCAGTCGATCAGATTGTCGAGGTGCGCGACGACGGATTGCCGGTGGGATTTGTTGGCTCGCCTGGTGCGGGCACGTTCCGGCTGACGCAAAAGCCGCTCGGGCAAATCACGGCGGATGTGGTGGCCAGCGGGACAGGATCGGTGCGGGCACTGGTGCAGACGCTGTCTACCCAATATGGCAAACCGGAAGACCGTTTTGCGCTGGGTGAAATCGATACGGCCAGTTTTGATGCGCTGGCATCGCACTGCCCGCAGCCCGTGGGGCGTTATCTTGCAGGTCGCGACAACGTGCTGGGCGTCTGCCAGGGCGCAGCGGCCAGCGTGGGCGCGCAGCTGACGGTCAGCCGCAACGGCAAGTTGCGCCTGGTGCGGCTGGCCGCGCCGGGTGCGCCGGCGGCAGATATTGGGCCGGCGGACATCATTTCTGGCTCTCTCAAAATCGTGCAAAGGCCGGATGTGCAGGCCGGCGTCAAGTTGCAGTACGCCGGCAACAGTAGCCCGCAAACTTCATTTGCTGGTGGATGTCCGGCAGCGCATCAGCAACTCTATCGTGATGACTGGCAGACGGCAACGGCCAGCGATGGCGCTGTTGCGGCTGCGCATCGGCTACATGTCGATCCGGAGGCCGTCGAGACATGGATGGTGCGCAAGGTGGACGCTCAGGCGGAGGCTGCGCGCCGGCTCGAGCTGAGTTCCGGGGTGCGCACAGTGTATGGGTTTGACGCCGCTGGATGGTTGTTGGGTATGACGGTGGGCGACACAGTAAGGCTGTCACACTGGCGGTTCGGGCTGGCGGGCGGGCGGGTTGGTATCGTGGTCCAGGCTGAGCCGGATTATATCGCCGAACGCATTGGTCTGCAGGTGCTGGTGTGGGACGTTGTTCCGATTGATGTTCTGGCGCCGCCTGCGGTGGGTGGATATCAGCATGAATCGGTGCGGGCATTGCAGGCAGCGGCGCCCAGGGTTTTGCCAGTCACACTGCCGGCAAATGTGTCAGTTGGCGGCGGCCAAGTGACGGGGACACTAAATCCGTCAGTTTCCGTTTCTACCGGTCAGTTGTCTGGCTCTGGCGCGCATTGGTTGCAGGGCGGGGCGGTTCCGGTGTCTGCGTTGGTAGGCCAAATCTCGACGTCGCAGCTGACAGGGGCGATCCCAACGAGCTGGCTGAGCGGGACGATTCCGACGTCGCAGCTGACGGGGGCGATCCCAACGAGCTGGCTGAGCGGGACGATTCCGACGTCGCAGCTGACGGGGGCGATCCCAACGAGCTGGCTGAGCGGGACGATTCCGACATCGCAGCTGACTGGGGCGATTCAGACGAGCTGGCTGACGGGTCAAATCCCGACGTCTCAGCTGACTGGGTCGATCCCAACGTCTCAACTGAGCGGAACGATCCCGGCATCAATGATTGACGGGGCGGGTAATGCAGTATTGCTTAATCGCACATATTGGGCGTCGACGTCCGAGGGCAATATGTGGATCACGATCCACAGCGCATGATTGGGATTATATGAGGATTTACGCATCAACAGCAGACGCCCGCGCCGCACTATCCGGCCCGGCGGCATCAGCACATCCGGTCAGCAATCTGCTGCGCGACGATCATCGCGTCTGGCGCGTGTCCAGCAGCACAGCCGCGCTGACGCTGACGTGGCCAGCCGCCGAGTGGATCAGCGGCGTTGCGCTGGTCCGGCACAATCTGACTGTGCATTCAAGGTGGCGAATGACTGGCTATCTGGGCGGGAGCCAGGTGTTTTTGCAAGACTGGGCTGCCGCTGCGCCGGCGCAGGGCATTGGCCAACTGGCCTGGGGCGTGGAGCCAATGGGTGTCAATACGGCAACAAGCATGGCCGCGCCGATGGCCACTGCCTGGCTGGATGAGCCGGCGCTGCTGGATAGGCTGGTGATTGAGCTGGAGGACATTGGCAATACGTCGGGCTATCTGCAAGCCGGGCGACTCATTGCCGGCATGCACTGGGCACCGACCGTCGGCACAGTATATGGCGTGCAGATGCGCCGGGCCACGATGGGCAAGCGCACAGATACTGACAGTGGTCAAGTGCTGTCTTCGCGCGGGGCGCGGTATCGTGAGCTCGTGTTTCAGATGCCGGCGCTGACGTCTGCAGAACGCACGCAGATGTGGACCCACATCGAGTCGATTGCAGATGATAAACCGGTGCTGGTCGCGCTGTTTCCCGGTGCAGCAAACCCGGGTCTGGATGCGCTACACGCGATTTATGGATGGTGGCCGGCGCAGCAAGGTGCTGCATATGATGTATTTGACCGGTTTTCAACGGACGTGACGGTGAGGGAGGCGTGATGCCAAGTGGCCCGACAGATCGTCTCACTGGGCCGTTTAGGCCGGTGGGCGACAACTGGTATTTGCAACGGCTCAACAGGATGTATTGGGCGCTGCTGGATGTGCAGCAAGGCGTCGATGTGCCGGCACCCAGGCAGTGGGATTTCCCTGCACTAGCCGGTCGGCATGAGCTGGGGGCAGGATCGTTTGTGGGAGATCCGTCGGTGTTTGTCGATGGACTGCTGCTGGCGCGATCGTACTGGGATTACATCACAGGTGATAGCGCGGTGCAGATCCATTTTGATGCGCCGCCGGAGTGTGTGTTTTCGGTTGTGGGTGTGTGGAGGGCGGAATAATGGAGGGCAGTTTGCATACGTTTGAGACGCATGATCTCGGCCTGACGGCCTGGTGCATTTCAGAAAAAGCGGCGCAACTTACGGGCTGGGCGCAAAACGGCGCAGCGCTGATGCGTTCGCAATATACTTATGAGCAGTTGCGGACTGCATTCGCACAAACGCCGCTGTTCATTTTCGATAAGCAGTTGGGCGAGCTGCGCGCGCAGTCGCGCCGCACCCGGAAAAAGTAAGGGTTTCCGATGGCGATTCAACAAACGCTCTCTGGCGCATTAGTTCGGTCTGGTACGCTGCCAAAAGCAGCGGGCGACGCTGCATTCCAGGCTTTTCTGAGCGACCTGCTGAGCAAAACAAACGGCGGCACGATCCATGGTGTACTGCTGTTTCAAACCCCTGATGCCGTGGCTGCTGGCAACAATGCCGGCGTAGCGATTCTGCCGACTGGCGTTCTGTCTGTGGCTGTGCCAGGCAAACAGTTTCTGGTGCAAGAAGGTGGTTTCACGTCCGTCGGGGCCGGGGTGCAAAACCTGATCGCGATGGGGGCTGGTCTGACTATCGCGTCTGGCAGCGGTTTCAATATCGCGGCTGGCGCATTCGCGCGATTCGATAATGTGGTCGAGTTAACTGCCGCGCCGGCGTTGCCGGCACATTTGGTCAACAAGCAGTACGTGGACACTGCGATTGCCAACGGCGCCAATGGTCGCAACTGGGTGGCGGCTGCGCGTGCGGTGGCAACGAGCAATATTGCGTTGACTGCCGCGCCGGCAACTGTCGATGGTGTCGTTCTGGCATCTGGCGATCGCGTGCTGCTGGTTGGCCAGGCCGATGCGGCTGAAAACGGCGTATATGCGTATGACGCAGCGCTGCATATTCTGAACCGCACGTCGGATGCCAATTCGGCGGCAGAGCTTACCAACCTGACGATCTGGGTCTCGGAGGGTGTTGCCCACGCCGACACTCAGTACACCTGCACTGCTGATGCATCGCTGTTTCTGGGTGGTGACCCGGTGAATTTTGTCCAGACCGGTGGCGCAGGGATGATGCTGGCTGGCTGGGGAGCCAACATCGACGGCAATACGGTGTCGATCAAGCACGTGCCGCCAGTGGCTCCATCTGGGGCTGTGGATGGGTTCAACAACGTATTTGTCTCCGGCTATCGCTATGCTGCGTTTGGCGAGACGGTTGAAGTTGACGGGGTGCGCGTATACCTCGGCGATGACTATACACTACAGTTCGCGGCTGGTTTGACAACAATTACCTTTGTTAATGCCCCGCCAGCCGGTGCGCGTATTCGTGTGAGTGGGTTTCTCGCGTGATTGCTGAGCTGTAGCTGCTGGCCATGGCGAATGACTGGATGCGCTGTTACCGGTGTTGGCAGGATGGCGTTATGTGGTGGTGCTTTTTTTCTGGGTTACCCGGCCATTTGGCCGGGTTTTTTTTACGCTATTTTTGCGCAGAGGGAGTGGGTTTCCTAGGCAAAAAGTTGCACCGCCGTACACACAGGCGTGCTGATTGACAGGGCAATGATGGGAAATCACACAGACACTGACAGTTGTCAAGCACTATCAATACGAGGGACACGGTATCGTGAACTCGTGTTTCAGATGCAAGCGCTGACGGCTACAGAGCGCACGCAGATGTGGACTCACATTGCGGTTGCAGGCGCTGGGGCGTTTGTTGGTGATCTGTCGGTGTTTGTCGAGGGTCTGCTGCTGGCGCGTATGCACTGGGTTTACACCGCAGGTGATAGCGCGATTGTGGTTGATTTCAGTGCGCCGGCGGGGTGTACGTTTTCGGTGCTTGGAGTGTGGAGGATAGGAAATGGTTGACGCGTTTCATGCGTTTGAGACGCATGATCTGGGCCTGACGGCCTGGTGTGTCCAGGAAAAGGCGGCGCAGCTCACGGGCTGGTCGCAAGGCGGCGCGGCACTGCTGCGCTCTCAATACTCGCACGATCAACTGCGCTGCGCATTTGCGCAAACGCGGGAGTTCGCGTTTGACAAACAACTGGCCGAGCTTCGCGTGCAATCGCGCCGGGCTCGCAGTAAGTAAGGACTTTTATGGCTACTCAAGAAATTCTGCATGGTTCGCTGCTCAAATCCGGTTCGCTGCCGAAGGCCGCCGGCGACGCGGCATTTCAAGCGTTTCTGGATGATCTGCTGAGCAAGGAGCACGGTGGCGTCATTGGTGGTGTTGTCGGTTTCGACGCTAACAACGGTTCGGTGTTTACTGTTAATGGCGGTCATCTGAACCTGGAAGGATCGGGTGCCTACCTTGAACTGGATAGCGGCGCAAAAATCAACCTCACGGCTGGCGCGGCGTTTACTACCGCCGTCAACATCACTAGCACTGCCACTCCGTCTGCATCTGGCCACCTGGCCACCAAGGGCTACATCGACAACGCCGTTGCCGGCGCGGCTGTGCGCTACGCCGCACCGCGTGCGCCAGCCACCGGCGCAGTTGACGGCGTCAACAAGGTATTTGTGTTTACTGCCGTTGTACTGGCGGCTGACGGCGAATTTGTCGAAGTGGATGGCCTGCGCGTTTACAAGACGCTGGACTACACTCTGGCTACTGCTGGTGGTGACACGACTGTCACGTTCGTCGATGCGCCGCCGGATGGCGTTCGCGTCCGGCTGGGTGGGTTCCTGGCGTGATCGTTGCTGGGATGATGTTTGGCATGCAGGTTAAGGCGATGTACATCGTCGCTGAGCTGTGGCCACTGGCTATGGCTGATTGCTGGATGCGCTGTTACCAGCATTGATGCTGTTGTGTGGTGATGCTTCTCTTCTAGGTTGCCCGGCCATTGGCCGGGTGCTTTTGCGCTATTTTTGGCATTGTTTTTATGGGTTTTTCTGTGCCAAAAGTTGCGCTATTTAGTGCCAAAAGTTGCGTCGCCGTACACTGGGTACGCCCAATGTCCACACCGGCCAGATCACCCTGACCGGCGGCAACGGCAGCGATGTGTTCTGGATGACCCAGGGCTATGTGGGCGACCACAGCAGTGGCGGCAATACCCTGAGCCTCAGCGCCACCCTGCCCACTACCCTGACCACCCTGACGCCATCGGGCGGTGCCACCCTGGCTTCGCTGCTTAACCAGGCGGCAGGGCCGGCTCGGTCAGCGCGCCCAAGGTCACTGCGTTTGCCTTAAATACGGTAAAATCGCCTCCTGATGTTTTTTTCATGATTTGCCACCGGCGACGCACACCGTTGAACCAACTGATCCTCGACCTCAGCCCGCCTCCCGCGCCGGCCTTTGACACCTTCATTGCCGAGCGCAACCGGGAAGTCATTGCCGCGCTCACCGCAGCGGCCCCGCCAGCCGAACGTTTTGTTCACTTGTGGGGCGAGGGCGGCAGCGGCAAGTCCCACCTGCTCAACGCCTGGGTGGAGCACGCCCACGCGCTGGGCCGGGCCGCCATTTATCTGGATGCGCGCAGCGAACGCCTGCCGGATTTTGTCCGCGAGGCCAGCGCAGTGGCGGTTGACCACGTGGACGACCTCGACCCGGACGACCAGATCACCCTGTTTTCGGTGTTCAACGCCCTGAAAGAATCCGGTGGCCGCCTGCTCACGGCAGGCCGCCTGCCGCCGGCCCAGCTGGCGCTGCGCCCCGACCTGGCCACCCGGCTGGCCTCCGGCCTGGTGCTGGAAGTCAAGCCGCTGTCCGACAGCGACAAGCTCACCGCGCTGCGCCGCCATGCCGGTGCCCGCCAACTGAACGTGCCGGACGAAGTGTTCCGCTATCTGCTCACCCACTGGCGGCGCGACCTGTCCAGCCTGACCAGCATGCTCGACACGCTGGACCGCTACTCGCTGGCGCTGCAACGGCCCGTGACCGTGCCGCTGGTGAAGAATATTCTGCAATCCCGGCTGCTGCAGGACTGAGCCGCCCCTTCCCTCTTGAAGCTCTGCCATGAATCTTGCCCTGTTTGACCTCGACAATACCCTGCTGGCCGGTGATTCCGACGTGGAATGGCCGCGTTTCCTGATTGCCCAGGGCGCGCTGGATGCCGACCACTACAACCGGGAAAACGACCGCTTTTACGCCGACTACAAGGCCGGCACCCTGGATATCTACGCCTTTCTCGACTTCCAGCTGGCCCCCCTGGCCGCCCACAGCCGTGAACAGCTGGATGCCTGGCATCGGCAATACCTGGACAGCCATATCCGCCCGATCATCACCGCCAAGGGCCGTGCGCTGGTCCAGCAACATCAGGCCAACGGCGACTGCGTGGTGATCATCACCGCCACCAACCGCTTCATCACCGGCCCGATTGCCGCCGAACTGGGGGTGGCACACCTGATTGCCACCGAGGCCGAGGTGGGCGCCGATGGCCGCTACACCGGCAAGCCGCTGGGCACGCCGTGCTTTCAGGACGGCAAGATCACCCGGCTGAACGCCTGGCTGGCCGAACGCGGGCAAACCCTGGGCGATTTTCCGCGCAGCTGGTTTTACAGCGATTCACGCAATGACATCCCGCTGCTGGAGCAAGTGAGCGACCCGGTGGCAGTAGACCCGGACGACGCGCTGCGCAGCCACGCCCAGGCGTATGGCTGGCCGGTAATCTCGCTGCGCTAAGGAAACGCTGAACAACCGTCCTCCCCGCCAGGCGGGGATCCAGACTGCTGAATAACGCTTTCCCTGACGCCATCAGCCCCCCTATTACAGGAAATCTGCCATGTCCACCTCTGAGCTGAGCACCCTGCTGATTCGCGCCGAAGCCGTGCTGGCGCGCCTGGAAGCCTGGCTGCCGCCAGCCCCGGCTGCCATCGACTGGAACGCCACCGCCTGGCGCTGGCGGGTCACCCCCGGCGGGCGTGGCACGCTGGAAGCCGTGAGCCAGCCGCACGCGCTGGCGCTGGACGCGCTGACCGGCGTGGACGAGCAAAAAGCCCGGCTGCTGCGCAACACCCGCCAGTTTGTGGCTGGCCGACCCGCCAATAATGTGCTGCTGACCGGCGCACGCGGCACCGGCAAGTCGTCGATGGTCAAGGCACTGCTGCCGGCGCTGGCCGCGCAGGGCCTGCGCCTGATTGAAGTGGACAAAACCCATCTGGCCGATCTGGCCGATATTGTCAGCCTGGTGGCGGGGCGGCCCGAGCGCTTCATTCTGTATTGTGATGACCTGTCGTTTGAAGAAGGCGACGACGCCTACAAGGCGCTGAAAACCGCGCTGGACGGCGGCATTGCCCAGCGCGCCGACAATGTGCTGATCTACGCCACCTCCAACCGCCGCCACCTGATGCCCGAGCGCATGCAGGACAACCTCGACACCCGCAACGTCAATGGCGAAATCCACCCCGGCGAAGCGGTAGAAGAAAAAGTCTCGCTGTCTGAGCGCTTTGGCCTGTGGCTGTCGTTTTATCCGTTTGACCAGGACACCTATCTGGCCGCCGTCAGCGTCTGGCTGGCACATTACCGGCTTAAGCTTACCGCCCAGGCCGAACGCGCTGCGCTGCTGTGGGCGCTGACCCGTGGCGCGCGCAGTGGCCGGGTGGCCTGGCAGTTTGCCTGCGACTGGGCCGGGCGTACCCCGGCCGAACGCAAGGCCGACTGAACCCCCACCTGACTTTGCCTATCGTTGAGAACCCGCCACACCATGTCCAAGATGCTCGAAGTGGTCGCCGGGGTGCTGCAACGCCCCGACGGCAGTTTTTTGCTGGCTTCGCGCCCGCCCGGCAAGGCCTACGCCGGCTACTGGGAGTTTCCCGGCGGCAAGATTGAACCCGGCGAAGCGCCTTACGCCGCGCTGGTGCGCGAGCTGCAGGAAGAACTGGCCATCACCGTTACCGCCGCCACGCCGTGGCTGGTGCAACAATTTATCTATCCGCACGCCCATGTCCATCTGCGCTTTTACCGCATCAGCGCCTGGCAGGGCGAGCCGCACGCGCAGGAAGGCCAGCAACTGCGCTGGCAACACCCCGGCCAGCTGGACGTCAGCCCGATGCTGCCGGCCAATACGCCCATCTTGCGCGCACTATCGCTGCCCGACCTGGCTGCGCTGACCTGCGCGGGCGACATCGGCCAGGCACGCATTCTGGCCGCGCTGCCGGCACAACTGGCCCACGGCCTGCGTCTGCTGCTGGTGCGCGAACCCGGCTATTCACGCACCGAACTGGCCGACTGGGTGGCGCAACTGGCCGAACACACCCGCCCCGCCGGTTGCCAGCTACTGGTCAACGCCGACCCCGACTGGCTGGCCGGCTGGCCGATTGACGGCGTGCATCTGAACAGCGCGCGGCTGGTTGCCTGCCGCCAGCGCCCGGACTTTGCCTGGGTGGGCGCATCCACCCACCGGGTGGATGAGTTGCAACACGCCGCCAAGCTGGGGCTGGACTACGCCTTGCTCGGCCATGTGCAGCCCAGCGCCAGCCATCCGGACGCGCCGCCGCTGGGCTGGGAAGGTCTGGCCTGCCGGCTGACCCAGGCTGGCCCGCGCCTGCCGGTATACGCGCTGGGCGGGCTCAGCGCGGCGGATCTGGCCTGCGCACACCAGCAGGGTGCCCACGGCGTGGCGCTGATGCGGGGAGCGTGGGCATGAGCGACAACCAACGCAAATGGGCGCTGATTGGCGTGGCGCTGCTGATTTTTGCCGGGGTGAAGTTCTGGCTGATCAACACCTATCTTGCCCGCCAGCACAGCACCCCGGAGCGGGTAAGTTGCGCCGACCTGAACCAGGGTTGCCCGCTGGCCGACGGCGTCAGCCTGCGCTTTTTGCGCCCGGCCCGCCATGGCCAGCATTTTCCGGTGCAGCTGGACGGCTGGCCGGCCAACAGCCCGCCGCCGGTGGTGGAATTCGCCATGGCCGGCATGGACATGGGCAGCGCGCGTTTTCCGCTGCGCGATCAGGGCCATGGCCGCTGGCAGGCCGATATCATGCTGCCGGTGTGCGTGACGGGCCGGCAGGACTGGCTGCTGCTGCTGGATCTGCACGGCAAACGCCTGCAGGTGGATTTTGTGGCCGGCCCCAAGTAAGCGCCGCTCAGCAAATCCTGCTGGCGTGGTGATGGGCCTTGCCGCACTGGCTGGCGCGGTATCAGGCAACCCCCGGCAACATCAACCCCCTGGATCCCCGCCTGCGCGGGGATGACGATTTTTTCAGCGTTTCTTTAGCGGCGCGAAAAGCCCGTTGAAACATGAACAATCTGACCCCCGCTGGCAGCCAAGCCAGCGCGCAAGGAGAACTGTGGTGCGCAGCATCGGCAAACTGGTAGTAATTGGCGTGGGCCTGATTGGCGGCTCGTTTGCGCTGGCGATGAAACGCGCCGGCCTGGTCAGCCAGGTGGTGGGCGTGGGCCGTTCGGCAGAAAACCTGCAGCGCGCCATCGAGCTGGGAGTGATTGACCAGGCCAGCCACGACCCGGCCCTGGCGGTGCAGCACGCCGACCTGGTGCTGGTGGCCACCCCGGTGGGGCAGATGGGCCGGGTGTTTGACGCCATTGCCCCGGTGCTGCCGGCGCAGGCGATTGTCAGCGACGCTGGCAGCACCAAGGGCGACGTGGCCGCGCTGATGCGCCAGCATCTGCCCGACCACCTGGGCTACTGCGTGCCCGCCCACCCGATTGCCGGCTCCGACCGCTCTGGCGCGGTGGCCGCGCAGTACGGCCTGTTTGAACAGCGCCGGGTGGTGCTCACCCCGCTGGCCGACACCCAGCCCGACGCAGTAGCCGCCATCAGCCACTGGTGGCAGGCCAGCGGTGCCACGGTGTTCACCATGCGCCCGGACGAGCACGACGCGGTGTTTGCCAGCGTCAGCCACCTGCCGCACCTGCTGGCGTTCAGCTATGTGGACATGATCCGGCAAAAAGCCGACGCCGAGCGCTGCTTCGACTTTGCCGCCACCGGCTTTCGCGACTTTACCCGGATTGCCGGCAGCCACCCGGAAATGTGGCGCGACATCAGCCTGGCCAACCGCGACGCCCTGCTGGCCGACCTGCACGCCTACCAGGCCCAGCTGGCCCAGCTGACGCAGTGGGTGGAAGCCGGCGATGGCGAGGCGCTGGAACAGATGTTCGAGCAGGCACGCGAAGCCCGCACCCGCTGGCATCAGGGTTTTGGCAAAAACTGATGTGGCATGCAAACACCCCCGCTGCGAGGGCATCGCGGCGGGAGTGTTGCGCTCAGTTAAATGACATGGAAGTCAAAATTGAGCTGCAATGTAGCTACAATAAAACTTGGGACATGTGATGGCTGGCAGCAGTGATGTGGTTCGCGCCCGGATCGACGGACAAATCAAAGAAGAGGCCAGCAACGTGCTGGCCGGGATGGGATTGTCCGTATCGGACGCCATTCGGATGCTGCTCACGCGCATTGCAGCCGATAAGGCAATTCCCTTCGATATCAATCGTGTGCAGGCCCAGCTTAATACCAAGAAGAAGCCATGAGCCTCTGTCTGAAAAATGCCAAAAACACTAAGGCCAGGGTCTGAACGCATGGATCGCATACAGCAGCTCAATTACGAAAAAGATTTCACCATTGCGTTTTTGAGAGCAAAGGGTGACGCTTTTCAAGGATTTTTCGAAAAACTGATGTCGAAAGCCCATCCCAACGATTTCATGGCCTGCCGGCCCTGGGGGAATGTTGGCGATCGAAAAAACGATGGATATCTGCCATCGGCGCGAATCCTGTATCAGAGTTACGCTCCCAATGAATTGCGTGCTGCTGAAGTCATCAAGAAAATCAACGAAGATTTCGAAGGTGCCAAAGAGCATTGGGAGACATATTTTGATGAGTGGACCTTCGTCCATAACGCACAGGATGGTCGCCTAGGCCCCCACATCATCGAAGCCCTGGCCAAACTCAGGCAGGACAATCCAAAGATCAGAATCGGCCACTGCGGGTACGAAGAGATGCTGGCGAAGTTCCGCATGCTGAGCCTTCAGGATCTCGAATCCTGGTTTGGCCCCTCGCTGACGATGGAGGCGAACGTCAATTTGGGCTTCAGCGACCTGGCCGCTGTACTCACCCACATCAGCATCACGCCCATACCCACGACGAGCGAGGTAAAAGACGTGTCGCGCGGAAAGATCGAGGCCAATCTTCTGTCTCAGGCTGTTGCTGATTTTTTGAAAATCGGCATGCAGAAGTCGCCGCTCGTTGCACAGTTCTTTAATGGCTGGAAGAACCCCACCTACGGCGAGCAAATCGCACAGGCGTTCAAGAGCGAATACATCAGATTAAGGGATGGTACGCCTCAGCCCCATCCTGATGAAATATTCGGTCGCCTCGAAGCATGGGCTGGAGGCATGGCGAACACCACACCCACGCGCAAGGCCGCCGTGTTGGCCGTGATGGCTTACCTGTTCGACAAGTGTGAGATTTTTGAAGACGCACGCACCGTGGGGGCGGCATGATTCTGCCATCCAAGCATCTGCCGCAGGATCGTGCGCTGCTGACCGTCGGTGCACATGTTTTGACCTTCCTCGCACACCCCAAGACTGTCTCCGCGCTTTGGGAAGAATTGAACAGGCATGACGTTGGCTTGGCGGCAACGCCCCGGCGCATTAGCTATGACTGGTTCTTGCTCGCTCTCGACCTCCTGTACACTCTTGGAACCATCGAACTCGAACGCGGCCTTGTGGCAAGGAGGACAGCGTGATTCATCACATTTTCAGCACGCTGCCTAGCTTCAAGAATCTTGGAGATCTGAAGCCCGGCCTGAATGTGCTGCTCGCCCAAAAAACCGAAGGCGCAACCACCAAACAAACACGCAATCGCGCCGGGAAAACCAGCTTTATTGAGCTGGTGCATTTTCTGCTGGGTGCCGATGCCGGCCCGGAATCGATTTTCCGCACCCCAGAACTGGCGGAACACACCTTCGGCATGGACTTTGATCTGAAATCGGAGAGGACAGTCATTGAGCGCAGCGGGAGTGCCAAAGCCAAAGTCTTCGTGACCACCCCGCCTGCGGCGAAGGTCAAATTCTCGGCCACAGAGTGGTGTACGTTCCTTGGCGAACAAATGTTTGGTCTGAGCAGCCTTGAAACTGCAGGTAGCAAGCCGCCTTCGTTCAGGTCGCTGTTTGCCTACTTTGTGCGCCGACAGGCGAGTGGTGCCTTCATGACGCCGGAAAAACAAGCCACGATGCAGGGCACTGGCGACATGCAGATGGCGCTGATGTTCCTGCTCGGATTGGACTGGCAGATTGCCCGGGATTGGCAAGCTGTTCGCGATCGGGAAAAGACCCTGGATGAGTTGAGGAAAGCTGCCGGGAACGGTGTGTTCGGTTCAATCATCGGCAAAGCTGCCGACTTGCGCACGGAGCTGACCATTCAGGAAGCCCGCCTTAAAAAGCTTCATGCCGAAATTGAGATTTTTCAGGTGTTGCCAGAATACCGGGAGCTGGAAGTCGAAAGCGCTAGCCTGACCCGTCAGCTCAATGAGTTAGCCAACGCCAACACTATCGATTTTTCGGCTATTCGTGATCTGGAAAGCGCCCTTGTCTTCGAGGTTCCTCCTGACCATGAGGATCTCCTGGCGGTCTATCAAGAAGCTGGCATTGTGCTACCTGGCTTGGTCAAGCGTCGCTATGAAGACGTGAAGAGCTTTCATGAATCGGTGGTACGCAATCGTCGAGACTATCTGTCCAGCGAGCTCGAAGCGGCCAAGCTGCGTATCGAGTTGCGTGACAGCAAGAAAGCGCAGCTCGACCAGCGGCGTAGCGAAATCCTTGGCATTCTCAAAAGCCATGGCGCGCTCGAACAGTTTCTCAAGCTGCAAGGCGAACTGGGGCGGCTGGAATCCGAAGTGCAGTCGCTGCGGCAGCGCTTCGAAGCCGCCGAGCAGCTCGAAGGCACTAAGAATGAACTGGAGATTGAGCGCAATCACCTCACGATTCGCTTGCGGCGTGATTTCTCCGAACAGAAAGACCGGCTGGCAGAAGCCATCGTCGCCTTCGAGGAAACCTCACAGCGTCTGTATGAATCGGCTGGCAGCATGACGGTCGATGACACGTCTCCTAATGGACCAATCTTCAAGTTTCCGATGCAAGGCGAACGCAGCAAGGGCATCAAGAATATGCAGATATTCTGCTTTGACATGATGCTGATGCGCTTGTGTACCAAACGGCAGATGGGACCAGGGTTTCTGATCCATGACAGCCATCTGTTTGATGGTGTTGATGGGCGTCAGGTTATCAGTGCCTTGCGTCTTGGCTCGGAGATCGCACAGGAACTTGGTTTTCAGTACATCGTGACGATCAACGAAGACGATGCTTTCAAAGAAACCATTGAGGGTTTCGATCTTAACGACTATGTGCTGCCCACGCGCTTGACCGATGCTACGGAGGAGGGTGGATTGTTTGGCATCAGATTTGGATAAATACCAAATGGATTGGCATTGGATGCTTGAGGGTGCGCGTATATACCCTGAGTTTCAGCTGCGTCTCCTGGCGTGGCACGACTGGCATCGGTGTGAAACCAAAAACACCCCGCTGGCGCTTGGCGCAGCGGGGTGTCTGGCACAGCAAAGGCGTTCAGCCCAAGGCGATTTTACTTGCCCACGGTCTGCATGACCTTCCATTCGCCGTTTTCCACCTTGTACACGGTGATGCCGCCGTCTTTCAGGTCGCCCTTGTCGTCGTAGGCCCAGCTCGACGAGGTTACGCCAGCGTATTCGATCTTGGCCAGTTCCGGCAGGTACTTGGCCGGCTCAACCGAGTTGGCTTTCTTCATCGCTTCGATCACCACGCGGGTGGCGTCGTAGCCATACGGCGAGTAGGTGGCCACGTCAGCATTGAAACGTGCCTTGTAGCGGGTTTCGTAGTCCTTGCCCTTGGGCATTTGGTCCAGCGGCAGGCCAGCCAGCGAGGCGATGCTGCCTTCGGCTTCCTTGCCGGCCAGCTTCAGGAAGGTGGGGGTCTTGGTCATTTCGCCCGACACCAGCGGCGCTTTCAGGCCCAGGCGCTTCATCTGCTTGGCCATCGGGGCGGACTGGGCGTCGGCGCCGCCGTAGAACACCGCATCCGGGCTGACGCCCTTCAGGGTGGTCAGAATGGCGGCAAAGTCGGTGGCCTTGTCGGTGGTGAATTCACGCTTCACCACTTCGCCGCCGTTGGCCTTCACGGCTTTTTCAAATTCGTCGGCCAGGCCCTGGCCGTAGGCGGTGCGGTCGTCGATGATCGCCACTTTCTTGGCCTTGAGCACTTCCACCACAAACTTGCCCATCACCGTGCCTTGCTGGGTGTCCGAGGTCATCGAGCGGAAGGTGGTCTTGAAGCCTTGCTGGGTGTAGGCCGGGGCGGTGGCCATGGCCACTTGCGGAATGCCGGCATCGGAATAGATCTTGGAAGCCGGGATCGAGGTGCCGGAGTTGAAGTGACCGATAATGCCGTTCACCTTGGCGTCCACAAACTTTTGCGCGATCTGGGTGGCTGCCTTCGGGTCGGCCAGGTCGTCTTCGGCCACCAGCTCAAACTTCACCGGCTTACCGTCGATGGTCGGTTTTTCAGCGTTGGCATCTTCGATGGCCAGGGTCACGCCGTTTTTATATTCTTCACCGTAGTGGGCTTGCGGGCCGGTCAGCGGCGCGGCAAAACCCAGCTTGACCACCAGGTCACCTGCCGGAGCCGCAGCAGCCGGGGCCGCAGCGGTGTCTGCCGGCTTGGCTTCTTCCTTCTTGCCGCAGGCGGCGATGGACAACGCAGCAGCCACTGCGCACGAGATGGTCAAAAGTTTGTGAGACATAGTCTTCTTCCTCTGATTGTGGAATGAAACTGGCTGCCGGTTCTCCCGGCAACAGGTATCAAAACCGGCTTTTGCCTTGCTGCGCGGCAAAGCCCGGTGATTTGGACGCACTTATGGTGCGCGCCCAGGATTGTACGTGAAAACGCACGGCGGGCTGGCCGTTGCGTGCGTTTTCACCCAAACACTTGTAATAGAACAGGGGGCGATTTTTTTCAGCATTTGCCTGAGGAAACGCCGAAAAAATCGTCATTCCCGCGAAGGCGGGAATCCAGGGTGTTGATTTTGCTGGGTTTTGCTTTTGGCAAACACGATTTTTCTGAATCAATCAGCGCGTCCCTAAACAAAACCCAGCGCAGCGCGCCTGGCCCGACGCGCTGCCGCAGACAGCACACACCACACCACAACGCCAGGCGGGGTGTGTGCGCAACGCTTAATCGCCAATCGTCATCAGGCTGGCATTCCCACCTGCCGCCGTGGTGTTCACGCTTACCGTGCGTTCGGCCACCAGCCGGTACAAATCGGCTTCGCCCACTTGATCGACCCCATGCACGCTCACCAGCGCGCCGCTGCGTTCGGCCAGCGCCTGACGCAGCGCGCTGGCTCCGGCGGCGTCGCCAGCGTACAGCACGGCATCCAGCGTTGGCTGGGTGACCGGCGAGGCCAGCCAGGCAATGGCCAGCGTTTGCGGCAGCGCGTGCATCACTTCGTCCGCCGCCGCGCCGCCCAGCAGCACGCGGTTGTCGGTGGCCAGCGCGGCAATCAGCTGCGCCACCAGCGCCGGGGCGTGGTCGGCCACGCAGGCCACCGTGCCGCGCGGGGCAAAGCGCAGGGTGTTGGTTTCCCCGGTCGGCCCTGGCAGGGTTTGCATCTGCGCCAGCGGGGTGTGGCGGGCGGCCAGGTCGGCCCAGTGTTGCAACTGGTCGCATTCCTGACGGCTCAGGCATTTCAGCATCGGCAGCGCGGCGCGCAGCTGGGCCAGACGCTCCAGCGCGGGCGGCGCTTGCTCCGGGGCGGCCAGTTGCGGCGCACGCGCGCTGCGGATCAGCCGGTGCAGATACAGCGGGCCGCCGGCTTTCGGGCCGGTGCCAGACAAGCCTTCGCCGCCAAACGGCTGCACGCCGACCACCGCGCCGACGATATTGCGGTTGACGTAAATATTGCCCACATGCGCGGTATCGCACACCAGTTCGATGGTGTCGTCGATGCGGCTGTGTACGCCCAGGGTCAGGCCGTAGCCGGTGGCGTTGATGTCGCGGATCACCTGGGCCAGCTCTGGCGCGGCAAAGCGGATGACGTGCAGCACCGGGCCAAACACTTCGCGCTTGAGCTGGTCGATGCGGTCGATTTCAAACAGCGTCGGCGGCACAAAGGTGCCGTTGGTGCAATCGTCGCCCAGGCGGGTCTGGTAGCAGCTTCTGGCTTCGCCCTTCATCCGGGTGATGTGCGCCAGCAGGCCGTCGCGCGCTTCGGCGTCGATGACCGGGCCAATGTCGGTGGACAGCAGCGCCGGGTTGCCCACGGTCAGCTGGTCCATCGCGCCCTTGAGCATGCCCACCACCTTGTCGGCAATGTCTTCCTGCAGATACAGCACGCGCAGTGCCGAGCAGCGCTGGCCGGCGCTGTCGAAGGCCGAGTTGATCACGTCGGTCACCACTTGCTCGGGCAGTGCCGAGCTATCGACAATCATGGCGTTCTGGCCGCCGGTTTCGGCAATCAGCGGCACTTCTTCGCTGCGCGCCGCCAGGGTGCGGTGAATCAGCTTGGCCACTTCGGTCGAGCCGGTGAAGATGCCGCCCTTGATGCGGGCGTCGCCGGTCAGCGCCGCACCCACCACTTCGCCCCGGCCCGGCAGCAGTTGCAGCACATCACGCGGCACGCCAGCGGCGTGGAACAGGCGCACGGCCAGGGTGGCAATCAGCGCGGTTTGTTCTGCCGGCTTGGCCAGCACCGGGTTGCCGGCGGCCAGCGCGGCGGCCACTTCGCCGGTAAAGATGGCCAGCGGGAAATTCCACGGGCTGATGCACACCACCGGGCCAAGCGCCTGATGGGTGTCATTGTGGAATTCCAGGCTGATGCGTTCGGCGTAGTAACGGCAGAAATCAATCGCCTCGCGTACTTCGGCAATGGCGTTGGGAATGGATTTACCCGCTTCGCGAATCGCCAGGCCCATCAGCGTGGCCAGATTGTCTTCCATGGCGTCGGCCACGCGCCGCAGGCAGGCGGCGCGTTCGGTCACCGGGGTGGCCGCCCAGCGCGGTGCGGCAGCGGTGGCGGCGCTCAGCGCGGCATCGACATCGGCCAGCGTGGCTTCCTGCACCGTGCCCACCTTGTCGGCGTGGTTGGCCGGGTTGAGTACCGGCAGCGCGGCGGCGCTGGTCACATCGCCGTCGGCCAGAATCGGCAGGGCCTGCCAGGGTTCATGGCTGCTGTCCGCCAGGCCCAGCGACAAGGTGGCCAGCGCGTGTTCGCTGGACAGATCAATGCCGCGCGAGTTGGCGCGCACCGCGCCGTACAGTGCGCGCGGCAGGGCAATCTTGTCGTGCGGCTGACCATCCAGGCGGAGGGACTCTTCCACCGGGTCGGCAATCAGGTCGTCGATGCTGACGGTTTCGTCCACAATGCGGTTCACAAACGAGGTATTAGCCCCGTTTTCCAGCAGACGGCGCACCAGATAGGCCAGCAGGGTTTCATGCGAGCCCACCGGCGCGTAAATGCGGCAGGCACGGCCCAGCTTGTCATCGCCCACCACCTGGTCATACAGGGTTTCACCCATGCCGTGCAGGCACTGGAATTCATAATCCTTGCCTTCGCCCAGCTCGTACACCGCCGCCAGCGAGTAGGCGTTATGGGTGGCAAACTGCGGGTAGATGGCGTCTTGCGCGGCCAGCAGCTTTTGTGCGCAGGCCAGGTAAGACACGTCGGTGTACACCTTGCGGGTGTACACCGGATAGCCCGGCAGGCCGTCCACCTGGGCGCGCTTGATTTCGGCATCCCAGTAAGCGCCCTTCACCAGGCGAATCATGAAGCGGTGGTTGCTGCGCCGCGCCAGGTCAATCAGGTAGTCGATGATGTACGGGCAGCGTTTCTGGTAAGCCTGCACCACCAGGCCAATGCCGTTCCAGCCGGCCAGGTCGGCATCAAACGCCAGCGCTTCCAGCAAATCCAGCGACAGCTCCATGCGGTCGGCTTCTTCGGCGTCGATGTTCAGGCCGATATCGTATTGCTTGGCCAGCACCAGCAGTTTTTTCAGGCGCGGCAGCAGCTCGCTCATCACCCGTTCGCGCTGGGCGCGGCTATAGCGCGGGTGGATGGCCGACAGCTTGACCGAAATACCGGGGCCTTCGTACACGCCACGGCCTGCCGAGGCCTTGCCAATGGCGTGGATGGCCATTTCGTAGTCGGCCAGATAGCGCTGGGCGTCGGCTTCGGTCATGGCGGCTTCGCCCAGCATGTCGTAGCTGAAGCGATAGCCGCGCGCTTCGCGCTCGCGGCCATTGGCCAGTGCTTCGTCGATGGTTTCGCCGGTGACAAACTGCTTGCCCAGCATGCGCATGGCCAGGTCCACGCCCTTGCGGATCACCGGCTCGCCCTGTTTGGCAATCAGGCGGGTGAGCGCCGAGGACAGGCTGGTTTCGCTGTGGGTAGACACCAGCTTGCCGGTGACCACCAGGCCCCAGGTGGCGGCGTTGACAAACAGCGACTGGCTTTGCCCCAGGTGGGCTTTCCAGTCGCCCTTGCTGATCTTGTCGCGAATCAGCCGGTCAGCGGTATGCTTGTCCGGAATGCGCAGCAGCGCTTCGGCCAGACACATCAGCGCCACGCCTTCCTGGCTGGACAGCGAAAACTCATGCATCAGCGCGTCCACGCCACTGGCCCGGGTCCGCTTGGCGCGCACTTCGGTTACCAGCCGGCGCGCCAGGCCCTTGACGTCCAGCACCTGGGCGGGAGAGAGCGAGGCTTGCGGAACCAGCGTGTGAACGCATTCGCGTTCGTCGCGGCGGTAAGCAGAAGTGATGGCGTCACGCAGCGGGGTTTGTGCGCGGGACAGTTCGGTAAACGACGGCATGGTGTGGACTCCGTAGGTAATCGGGCGAGCCGCCGGAGCAGGCGCAAGGAAGGCAGTCCGCACCGGTCAGGGTCGCTGTCCGGTGCGGCGGCACATGCCCGCTTCTGGCTGGGCCCGCCACTGCTCAAGCGGGGTCGCTCAAGCAGTGACCGGCGCATTGTGTCGCGAAAGTGGCGGGGCGGAAATCCACCCAGGGCCGGAATGACACAGCCATGGTTGCCCATGTCGCAATTCCGAACAAAACCCCCGGTTTGGCCGGCGTTGGCCGGATTTTGCCAGCACCATCAGCCCAATCTTCCCCTGGCATGGCGCTCATGGCCCGCCTTTGCCAGGCCTGGCTGCTGGCCCGATGCGGAGTTGCGAGCGGCGCTGACCGATTGCTCTCCGCGATCTTTTGAGGGGTGTGCCATGCCAGTGTTATCATTTATGACACTGAACCCACGCAACCCCAGGACATCCCATGGCCGACTTCCTGATCCGTCACCTTGAAGAAAAAGGTCAAAAACATTCTTCACTCGCCATGCTGGTGAACCAATGGGGATTTGACCAATTGCTGATCCCCAAGGCCCTGCAAAGTGTTGGCACGCTGTTTCCGCACTACAGCCGCCACGACGAATCACACAGCAAGCAAATCCTGGTCAATATCGAGCGCCTGCTTGCCGACAATCTTTCCCTGCTCACCGCCACCGACACCTGGCTGCTGCTGGAAGCCGCTTACTGGCACGATATCGGCATGGTGGTGCCGCAAAAAGCGCTGGAAGACGCCCTGGCCGACGAAGGCTTCAAGAACTACCTGGCCGAGCTGAGCCGCAACGAACACCATGAATTGCACCTGCTGGCCAGCCAGTTTGACGCCCGCGATCCCTGCCGATGCTTTGCTGGCGCGCATTCTCCGGTGGATGCCGTGGATAAATTCCGCCAACTGATGGCGGAATGGTTTCGCCGCCAACACGCCCGCCGCGCCAGCGAAGTGGTGCAATCTCCCTGGCAAACCATCGGCCTGAGCTCGCCACGCACCGAGCTGATCCCCTCCCGCCTGTTCCGCCTGCTGGGGCAAATCTGCCTGATGCACGGCAGCGACTTTAAGACCATGATGGAACGCCTGCCTTTCCGCGAGGCCGGCATGGCGCAAGAAGACTGCCACCCGCGTTTTGTGGCCTGCCTGCTGCGCCTGGGGGATTTGCTCGACCTGGACGACAACCGTTTTTGCCCGGTCATGCAAAACATTGCCGGCGACAACCGCCCGGCGCTGAGCAAGGCGCACGAAGCCAAACACCAAAGCATCCGCCACCTGCGCATGGACCGCGACCGCATCGAAGTCAGCGCCGAATGCGAAGACATCGACAGCTATCTGGAAACCTGGAAATGGTTTGACTGGCTGAAGCAGGAAATGCAACAGCAGATGTCGCGCTGGAGCGATATTGCGCCATGCCGGAAGTTGGGGCTGCTGCCGACACTGGGGGAGTTAACGGTTTCTCTTAAGGGACAGGAAATTTTGCGCGATGGTGAGCGGCCTCAGTTCAGTATTGAAGGCAAAAATGCGGTTAAATTGCTTCAGGGCAGTAATTTATACTCAGACAGATTCGCCTGTATTAACGAGCTGGTGCAAAATGCAATTGACTCAACATTGATTAGAATTTGGCTAACAGACGGGCAACGCTCACCAGAGGAATGGGAGAATCCATTAAATGCCGCTCCGCAAAAAGCCTTGCAGCGAAAAGAAAATTATGTTCGTGTGGAAGTTGATATTAAAGAGTTGGATGCAGAGGAGGAAGGCTATTTTGAGTGTGTTGTGACTGTTTGTGATACAGGAACAGGCATTCATCAGAAAGATCTTGCCCATATGCTTAAGATTGGAGGCTCCAGGGAGAATGCTTTTCGCCAAAAAATTATCCGAGGGATGCCTGAATGGATGAAGCCTTCTGGTGCTTTTGGAATTGGTTTGCAAAGTGTTTTTCTGTGGGCGGACAAGATCAATATTGAGACACAAAGTTTCTTTGATCGAACTGGGCTGTCCATTACGCTACATGACCCAAAAGGAAAAATGCACGGCTTGGTCAGCATTCAAGATCAACCATTTTGTGTAGAAAAGCCAAGCAGCTATGGCACAAAATTAAGCTTTAAATCAAAACTAAAAAAAGCGCAATACTATGATTATATTAGACAGGGTGGCAGCTTAATTCTGTCTGAAATTGATCCTGCACTTGGTTTTCCAGTAGAGTTGATTGGCATCGCAGAAAAGCTGGCTCAGTTAGAGTTCTCTGCGATGCCAAGGGTTGCACTAAGCCGGGTCGGGTTGACGATGATTGGGCAACCGCAGAGAACAATTAAAATCCCAGTGCGTACGATACGTCACAGTGACGCTGATAAGGAAAAAAATGATGCATCAGTGTGGTGGTATGACCAAGAACGCCAACTGATGATTACCCGTGAGTCAGGATCAAAGATGAAACACCAGATTTTTTATCGTGGCAGATTACTGACAAAGGAAACGCACAAATTAAATCTTTTTCCATTTAATGAAATTGGCGTAAACATACTAGACAAGTCAGCTGAGTATTATCTTGACCTAAATAGAGGTGGCATAAAACAAGAGCGTGAAGAGGAGTTTAGGGACCTGGTTCTTGACAGCTTGGGAAGTATATTACAATCCGGAAAAATGCAAGTCCATAACAACAATCTGGCACAAGCCTTGTTCAAAAGACGGGTTGCTCGGCACACACACCTCTTAAAAGCGGAGGACGGCGATGCATGGATGTCATACATATTGGAGAAGGATGTTACGATTAAGGATTTTCTTGATTCAGAGGAGTTGTATCTTGGCCAGCCAACTGAATCCAATTGGTGCTTTTTTAAGAAGCACCCCAGGGGATTTGATGCAAATGTGTTTGTTCGCGCTCTACGCTTAAATTTAATTTCAGAAGATTTAGGATTTGCCGAGTGGAAGGAAAGGCACTCAGGTTTAGGTAGAATTTACCCTACTGGAAAATCTTATTACATCGACCTTCACTCCGAGCCAGAAAACAAGTCTACATTTTTTTGTCAGCCAGTTTTTGACTGGGTCGGTGATGGTAAAAAGCTTGTTTATGAAGAAACCTACCTTCTTAGCAAAACAGCCCCTGAACCCTTATCTGTATGGAAAGCAATTGCAGGTGCACTAATCTATCACTTATATAATCGTGCCGGAAGACTTTTGGTTAGTGCCAGCGAATTAGATGGCTGGCGCTGCCTTGCTCTCAAGGATCACAAAAAAGCACTTGCTCGCCACTTGTTCTTTTGGGTTAATGAAGACGAGGATTTTATTCTTCTGCCTTTTTGGCTGAAGAATAATCAAATCCCTCCTGTTGCCTCAACGGACATTAATGAACTTGAAGATTTTTATCGATGGGTGGCAAGGAATCTAAAAACCCCAATGTCGATAGAAGCAATTCGAAGAGAATACCAAGGTCTTATTAAATTTATTGACAGCCTTATGCTGCAACAAGAGTTTGATGATCGTTGGGCAGAAGCACGCGGCTTACCGCATCCCGAACCTTCTGCCTCAACAGCGGCCACCCCCACCAACCCCACCCAACAATAAGCCTCCCATTGCGCTTTCCGCGCAGCGGGAACACGCAATCCTTCCTGAACAAAAACAGCCCATCCCCAGCAACTCTGCCAGGGGTGGGCTGTTCTTCAAACCGGCGCGGAGGATGGCTGTCCCCGCGCCGCAAGGCGGGTGGGTGGCGGCTTACAGAATTTCCAGAATCCCCGCTGCGCCCATGCCGGTGCCGATGCACATGGTGACCATGCCGTAGCCGGTTTCGCCACGGCGGCGCATGCCATGCACCAGGGTGGCGGTGCGGATGGCACCGGTGGCACCTAGCGGGTGGCCCAGGGCGATGGCGCCGCCGTTGGGGTTGATCACTGCCGGGTCCAGTTCCAGGTCGCGGATCACCGCCAGTGCCTGGGCGGCGAAGGCTTCGTTCAGTTCAATCCATTTCAGGTCGGACTGGGCGATGCCGGCGTTGGCCAGGGCGGCGGGGATGGCCACTTTCGGGCCGATGCCCATGATGGCCGGCGGTACGCCCTTGACGGCAAAGCTGACGTAGCGGGCCAGCGGGGTGAGGTTGAACTGCTTGAGCACCTTTTCGCTGACCAGCACCACGGCACCTGCGCCGTCGGACATTTGCGAGCTGTTGCCGGCGGTGACGCTGCCTTTGGCATCGAACACGGTTTTCAGCTTGGCCAGGCCTTCCAGCGTGGTGTCCAGGCGCGGGCCTTCGTCGGTGTCCAGTACCTTGTTTTGCACCAGCACTTCGCCGCTGGCCAGGTCAGGGGTGCGGTAGCTGACGTCCAGCGGGGTGATTTCGCTGGCAAAGGCGCCGGACTGGATGGCGGCGATGGCGCGGCGGTGGGATTCCACGGCAAAGGCGTCTTGATCTTCGCGGCTGATTTTCCACTGCTGCGCCACTTTTTCTGCGGTCAGGCCCATGCCGTAGGCAATGGCGTAGTTTTCGTCTTTGGCAAAGATGGCCGGGTTGAGCGATACCTTGTTGCCCATCATCGGCACCAGCGACATCGATTCGGCACCGGCGGCAATCACCACGTCGGCTTCGCCGGTGCGGATGCGGTCGGCGGCAATCTGCACGGCGTTGATGCCGGACGAGCAGTAGCGGTTGATGGTGATGCCGCCCACGGTTTCCGGCAGGCCGGCCAGCAGCGCGCCGATACGCGCCATGTTCAGGCCTTGCTCGGCTTCGGGGAAGGCGCAGCCCACCACCACGTCGTTGATCAGGTTGACGTCCAGTTCCGGCACTTGTGCCAGCGCGCCCTTGAGTACGTGGGCCAGCATGTCATCCGGGCGGACATGGCGCATCATGCCGCGCGGGGCTTTGCCCACCGGGGTGCGGGTGGTGGCGACGATATAGGCTTCTTGAATCTGTTTGCTCATGAGGTTCAGTCTCCAGGCGCGCGCGGCTCAGGGCCGCGCAGGCCTCAATGGGTCAGGCGGGGCCGGCGGGGGGATTCACGCCGGCCACGGCGATCAGTTACGCAGCGGCTTGCCGGTGGTCAGCATATTGGCAATGCGCGCCTGGCTCAGCGGGTTTTTCAGCAGGGTCATGAACGCCTTGCGCTCCAGATCCAGAATCCACTGTTCGTCCACCAGAGTGCCGGCTTCCACGTCGCCGCCGGTCATCACGTCGGCAATCAGGCTGGCAATGGTGAAGTCGTGCTTGCTGATGAAATGGCCTTCCAGCATGTTGACCAGCTGGCCCTTGATCGACGCGGCACCGCTGCGCCCGGCCACCGGGAAGCCCTTGACCTTGAGCGGCGGGCGGTAGCCGGCTTCGGCCATGGCCAGTGCTTCCTGCTTGGCGATATGCAGCAGTTCGTACACATTGAACACCACGGTGTCGGTCTTTTTCAGGTAGCCGATTTCCTGGCCTTCCAGCGCGCTGGTGCCCACCTTGGCGGTGGCAATGGCCATGAAGTAGTCTTTCAGCGCGGCAAACACATCGCCACGGGCTTCCTGGGCCGCGCGCAGGGCAAATTCCTTGCAGCCGCCGCCACCCGGCAGCAGGCCGACGCCCACTTCCACCAGGCCGATATAGGTTTCCAGCGCCGCCACCACCTTGTCGCAGTGCATCAGGAACTCGCAGCCACCGCCAAAGGCGTAACCCTGCGAGGCAGCCACCACCGGAATCATGCTGTAGCGCAGGCGCATTGAGGTGTTCTGGAACTGGCGTACGGTGTCGTCAATCGCCGCCCAGTTGCCGGTCATGAACGCCGGCATCATCGATTGCAGGTCGGCACCTACCGAGAACGGCTCTTCGGTTTGCCAGATCACCAGCGCCTTGTACTGCGCTTCGGCCAGGTCGATGGCCTTGTTCAGCCCTTCGATCACTGCCGGGCCAACGGCATGCGCCTTAGAGGTGAAGCTGACCACCAGCACGCCATCGCCAGCGGTAAAGGCACGCACGCCGCCTTCGTTTTCGAATACGGTTTCGCCCAGCTGCGGGGCGGCTTCGCCCAGCACGCGGGCCGGGGCCAGCTGGCGCTGGTACACGTCCAGGGTGGAGCGGCCAGTCAGCGTGCCTTGTGCGGCGTTGTACGAGCCTTCGGCAAAATGCACGCCGGTGCGGTCGGCTTCCAGCGCCCAGGCCGGCAGGGCGGCGGCATTGAGCGATTTGCCGGTGGCGATGTCTTCCTGCATCCAGCCTACCACTTGCTGCCAGCCGGCGGCTTGCCAGGTTTCAAACGGGCCGACCGACCAGCCAAAGCCCCAGCGGATGGCCAGGTCGAGGTCGCGGGCGTTGTCGGCCACATCGGCCAGGTGGTAGGCAATGTAGTGGAACACGTCGCGGAAGCACGCCCACAGGAACTGTGCCTGCGGGTGCTGGCTGTCGCGCAGCTTTTTGAATTTCACTGCCGGGTTGGCTTCTTTCAGGATGGCCTTGACGCCATCGTCGCCTTTTTCGCCGGCGTTGACGTACTCACCCTTGGCCGGGTCGAGCACCAGGGTTTGCTTGCCGTCTTTCTTGTAGATACCGCACTTGGTTTTTTGCCCCAGCGCGCCTTTTTCAATCAGCGCGGCCAGCCAGGCCGGCGAATGGAACAGGCCGTGCCACGGGTCGTTGGGCAGGGTGTCCTGCATGGTCTTGACCACATGGGCGAAGGTATCCAGGCCCACCACATCGGCGGTGCGGAAGGTGGCGGATTTCGGGCGGCCCAGACGCGGGCCGGTGAGGTCGTCCACCACATCAAAGCGGATGCCGTATTTTTCGGCATTGGCGATGGTGGCCAGCATGGAGAACACGCCGATGCGGTTGGCAACAAAGTTCGGGGTGTCTTTGGCACGTACCACACCCTTGCCCAGGGTGGTGACCAGGAAGCGCTCCAGGTTGTCCAGCACGTCGGCGTCGCTGGTCAGGCAGGGGATGATTTCCACCAGGTGCATATAGCGCGGCGGGTTGAAAAAGTGCACGCCGCAAAAGCGCGGACGCACGCTGTCCGGGCAGGCCTGCGCCAGGGTGTTGATGCTCAGACCGGAGGTGTTGGTGGCAAAAATGGTGTGCGCGCCCAGATGCGGGGCCACTTTTTGGTAAAGGTCGGCTTTCCAGTCCATGCGTTCGGCAATGGCTTCAATCACCAGATCGCAGTCCTGCAGCAAATGCAGATGTTCTTCGTAGTTGGCCGGGGTGATGTAGTCGGCCCGATCGCGGCCTGCCAGCGGCGCTGGCTTGAGTTTTTTCAGCCCGGCAATGGCTTTGAGCGCGATGCCGTTCTTGTTGCCTTCTTTTGCCGGCAGGTCAAACAGTACAGTTTGCACCTTGGCGTTGACGAGGTGAGCAGCAATTTGCGCTCCCATCACACCGGCGCCCAGCACGGCTACCTTGCGCACGTTGAATTTGGCTTGAGACATGGTTTCCTCAGAATGGTCAGCACTTGCAAAACGGGCGGGGTGGCCCTGCGATTGCCGGTATGTTCCGGTTGAAATCTGTTTATCCCCACCCACAGGCCGGATGGCAGGGCCATCCGATGGTGTATCACTAATTTAAACGTTTAAAACGCTTGTTTACAAACTGCTGCCTTGGGCAGGTTTCCCTGCGGCAAGGCAGCAGTGCAGGAATACTACGGCCTGCACTCAGTTCACACAACGATAAACTGGCGTTTCCCCCGCCCTTGAACAGCGGGGCTGGCCACGCACCAGGTTGGCCGCCCGGCATCAAAACCGGGCGGAACCCCCATCAGAACTGGTGGTTGTACTGCACACCCAGAATATGGGCGTGGCTCTTGTAATCAGCCTGGCCAGCGGTGTAGCTGGACACGCAGTTGACTGCACCAGCGGTGGCACCACCGCAATAGCCGTTCACCTTGGCAGTGGAGTCCTTGATGTGGATGTAGCTGTACGCCACGTTGATCGAGCTGGTCTTGCTCAGGTCATACTTGCCGCCAAACGACAGCCAGATGCGGTCGTTGTCCGGCATGGTGGACAGACGGTGTTCTTCGTCCGGCACCGGGGATTGGTCGTAGGCCACGCCAAAACGCAGCTGCAACGGCGCGCTGTACTGGTAGGTGCCGCCGATGGCCACTTTCATGCTGTTTTTCCACTGCGGCACCAGCGTGGTTTTATCGGTGGTCTGGCCGGCAAAGTTGCTGGCGCTGAACGGGGCAGACTTCGGCTGGCTGTAGTTGATCGACAGCGAGTCAAAGCGCGAGTGGCGGGTCCAGGTGATGTCGCCCATCACTGCCCACTTGCTGTCCAGCTGCTTGAAGCCATGCAGCGACAGCGATTCCGGGGTCTTGATGTTCACCTTGGCATCGCTGTCGATATAGCCGCGTGCTGCTGCGGCCTGGCCGGCCAGGGTGGACGGCGTGGTCCAGTCGGCGGTGCCGGTCAGCGTGTGCTTGATGGCCGAACGGTAGGCCAGGCCCACGCGGGCAGTCGGGTCGATTTCCCACATCCAGCCCAGGGTGTAGCCAAAGCCCCAGTCCTTGCCTTCCACATCGGCATAACCGTCGGAATTGCCATGGCCGCCGCCCACGCCGCTCATCAGGCTGTTCAGCGCCGGGTTGGCGCTGCCGCCAAAGTTGGCGTACTGGCGCAGCGAGGCTTCAGCGTGCTGGGCAATCACGCCGACTGCCAGCGAGTGCTGGTCATTGAGCTTGAACGCCACCGTCGGGTTGATGTCGATGGTTTTCAGCGAAGTCTGGTTAACGTTGTAACGCAGCACCGAGTCGCGCTGGTATTCGGTTTCCGAGGCATAGGGCACATACACGCCCACACCGAGGGTGATGCGGTCGTTGAGCTGGTGAGTGAGGTACATGTGCGGCACGGCAATCAGGTCGTCAGTCAGCTTGCCGCTGGTGGTGCCATTGATGGCGGTGCTGCGGTTCAGCCCGGCTGGCAGGGTCATGCCGTTGGGCAGCGGCTGTGCCGCGTAAGGCTGGGTGGGGTAGCTGGCGCGGGCGTTGTTGTACTTGACGCTGGGCATCACCAGGTTCAGCGCGCCAGAAAAGTGGGTGCCCTTGAGTCGGGTCATCCCCGCCGGGTTGTAAAACAGCGTGGTGGCGTCTGTGGCTTCGGCAGCACTGGCATTGGCCGTCGCTTGAGCGCTGACCGACTGGGTGCCAAAGTGATACCCGGAAGCATGGGCCTGGAGGCTGGCTGCGCTGGCCAGCGTTCCCATCATCATCACCGACAGGCTCAATGTGTTGAATTTCATGTGCTCTTCCTCTACTCCAACGTGGACTTGGATGTTTTTGCGTGAGGTCATGCCATCTGGCAGCCTGAGACGATACTAGCAAAGATTTTTTGCCGAGGAGAAGCCCGTTTCGTACATTTATTCTAAACAACCGTTTAAATCCGCCAAGTGTTGTTTTTTTACAACTTTACGAATTTTGACCATGTTGCACTGCAGCAGAAGCCTTGGCTGTTCTGGCAGCCATGCCTTGTCAGTGCTTGCCCTCACGAAATTCCTGACTTGGCAAGCGGGTTTTGCCAATTTTACCTCAGGCAATCAAGCGCGAACGGCCAGCATCATCGATGGCTACAAATGTCATGACCGCCTCGGTAATGCGCACACAGCTGCCGTCCAGCCGCTCGGCAAACACTTCCACCTTGCTGGTGATTGACTTCTGCCCCATGCGCAGACGCTCCACGTAAAAACTGAGCAGGTCGCCCACCAGAATCGGCGCGGCAAACTGAAACGAATTCACCGCCACGGTGGTGACCTGCCCCTTGGCCACCCGCTCGGCATCCAGCGCGCCAGCAAGATCCATCTTGGCCATCAGCCAGCCGGCATGTACCTTGCCATGGGCATTGGTGCTGCGCGGCTCGGCATTGACGCGGATGGTGGGCATGCGGTCTTTGGGCAAGTCACAACGTTCAATCACAGAACGATCAGGCATGAAAAATCTCCCGGGAAAGAAAGCCCATCATTTTTGGCTGGGCAGATGTGCTTAGCTTAGAGAGTGTCGCTACAAAATGCGAGCCCAGATGGCAAGGTGCGCGATCTGGGCGGCGGGCTGCAGCAGTGTGTTCACGCCAGCTGCTGCAACCATGCCGCCCGCTCGCGCAGACGCTGCGCCAGATCTGCCGCCAGGCCGTCAATGCTGGCCGCCGCCAGCAGGCGGGCCGGATCGGGGCGGTGTTCGGCCTGCAAACGGGTGAAGTCGGCCAGACTCAATGTCTCCGCCGGACGCGACACCCGCCGCAGCGGCGCGCCCGGCCACAGCCGGCCAGGGCGGCGCACCGCGCAATACCAGCCGGTCAGCCCCTGTTCGGCGACAAACACCGACAAGCCTTCCACTTCAAAGCGGGCATTGATTTTCCAGCAGGGCTTGCGCGGCTGGGTCACCTGCAGCAGCGCATCGCCCACCTGGTAACAGTCGCCAATGCACACGTTATGCTCATCCCAACCGGTGGTGGACAGGTTTTCGCCCAGGCTGCCGGCACACAGCGCCTGCGCCGCCGCTGGTGCCTGCGCGGCCAGCCGGGGGTAGTGCTCAGCCGGATAGTGATGCAAGGCCTTGTCCGGCCCGCCATGAAAGCGCCGGTCGGCCTGCACATCGCCGCGCAGACCGTTCAGCTCGGCCCAGGCCTCGGCCACCGGGTGTTTGTACATGCCGGTGGGTGTGCCATCGCCGGGCAGGTTGGCAAGCTGGCCGATGAACAGTTGGGAGAGGGTGAGGTCGGACATGGGCTTGATCACATGGGCAAAATGGTTGGACAGGTGTGCTACCACGGAATCTTCGACGGACAAGAGGATTCAGCGCGGGAGCAGCTTGTCAGAAAAATAATCAGTAATGGTACGGTTCAGTTTTGGCATCTCAAGGTGCCGGTCAAATGGGGCCGAATCTGCAATCAATTTGGCCAACCGTCCTGGCGGATGCGGCGGTAAAGGCCCCAGCAGCGCGCCGTGCCCAGCGTTGGGCAGATCGGCCAGATGGGTGCAGGGCGGACAGGCGGCCAATACCGCATCGCTATGAAAACGGGGGATGAGCCATTGGTCTTGTCTGGCGCTGATGATGGCCAGAGCGGCTTTTGGCTGGCGCAAGGAAGCTGGGTCAAAGTCTGCGGCAAAAGGCACGCCGGAAACAATGGCGACAATGCGTGGATCGGTATGCTCATGCCAGCTGGCATCGCTGAGCTTGTAGGCGTTGACGGTTAACACCAGCCATTTTTTCAGGCCGTCCAGCAGTCCGCCAGTCAGCGTCACGCTCAGCCCGGCGCAGGCATGAAAATCCTGTTCAAGATTCACCTCGCAATGATCACGCAAGCGCGCAGCAGACCAGCGCCCGCCTGCCAGCGTCAACGCCGTGTGGCCTCCCGCCGACATGCCAAACAGGCCAATGTGGGCAAAATCCAGCGCCGCAAACCGGGCATCCTGCTGTAGCCGGTCAATTGCCCGTGAAATTTCCTGTGGCCGCCGTTTCCAGCTGGGCGGGCCGGGGTCACTGTCGTCTTTGGCGTGATCGGCAAAATGTTCGGGAAGCGCCACAGTAAACCCCGCCTCAACCAAGGTCTGCGCCAGATGGAAATGCACCCAGGGAGATGCGGGTGAGCCATGTGAAATAACAATCAGCTTGCGGTTGCCAGGTAAAGGCGGCGCATTCACCGCCAGCGGCATGGCAAAACCGTCACGCTGTGTGTTGCTGGCCGTCGCCTGACTGGGATAAAACAGGGTGATTGGCCCTGACAGCGCATTGGCCGGCCACTCCTGTAGGCCAACCGACGCCAGCGCCGAGCTGGCGCAAAATGCTAGCGCCAACCCGCTTAAGAGGGTGTGAATCCACATGGGCATGAGCTCGTATCGTGATCCAACAATATGAATGGTGCACAACCAGACAAACCCCCAGCATCACCATCATGGGCGACATTTTCGGGTCGGTCTGCTGGGAAAAACCAGCCGGCTAGTCGTCATCACCTTGAAGCACAAGGGTTCATACGAGCCAGTTTATGCCGGGCATCTCGGTTTAATTTCTGTTAAAACAAAACCTTACTTTGCCACAGCGAACTGCCCAACGCGCCCCACCGCGTCATTCCCGCGCAGGCGGGAATCCAGGGGCATCCACCGCGTGCCGCAGGTGCGTGTTCTCCCGACTGCCCCACAACGCTCAACACCCACGGCGCACACTGTGGCACGGTCTGGGTTCCCGCCTGCGCGGGAACGACAAGTGGGTGAAGCTCATGCCAGAAGAGGACTAGCCTCCGATGGTGGCTCTGGTTTAATTTATTTTAAAACAAAGCTTTACCTTGCCACAGCGAACCACCCGCCGCACCCCACCCCGTCATTCCCGCGCAGGCGGGAATCCAGGGGCATCCACAGCGTGCCGCAGGTGCGTGTTCTCCCGACTGCCCCACAACGCTCAACACCCACGGCGCACGCGGTGGCGCGGTCTGGGTTCCCACCTGCGCGGGGACGACAAGTGGGTGAAACTCACGCCAGAAGAGGACTGGCCCCCGATGGGTGCTCCGGTTTAATTTATTTTAAAACAAAGTCTTACCTTGCCAAAGCAAACCACCCGCCGCACCGCACCCCGTCATTCCCGCGCAGGCGGGAATCCAGGAGTATCCACCGCGTGCAGCAGGTGCGTGTTCTCCCGACGGCCCCACAACGCTCAACACCCACGGCGCACACTGTGGCACGGTCTGGGTTCCCGCCTGCGCGGGAACGACAAGTGGGTGAAACTCATGCCAGAAGAGGGCTAGCCTCCGATGGGCGCTCTGGTTTAATTTTTTTAAAAACAAAGCCTTACCTAGCCACAGCGAACCACCCGCCGCACTCCACCCCGTCATTCCCGCGCAGGCGGGAATCCAGAGGCATCCACAGCGTGCAGCGGGTATGAGCACTCACGACCGTCCCGCCATACAGGCCCCCACGGCGCACACTGTGGCACGGTCTGGGTTCCCGCCTGCGCGGGAACGACAAGTGGGTGAAGCTCATGCCAGAAGAGGACTAGCCTCCGATGGTGGCTCTGGTTTAATTTATTTTAAAACAAAGCTTTACCTTGCCACAGCGAACCACCCGCCGCACCCCACCCCGTCATTCCCGCGCAGGCGGGAATCCAGGGGCATCCACAGCGTGCCGCAGGTGCGTGTTCTCCCGACTGCCCCACAACGCTCAACACCCACGGCGCACGCGGTGGCGCGGTCTGGGTTCCCACCTGCGCGGGGACGACACGTGAGGTGAAACTCATGCCGAAAGCGGTCGAGTCGCCATCCCGTTGAAATACCCGCCTGCAGGCGAGCGCGCTGACCTTGGGTATTGGTGCCAATCATCGGTTCATATCAGGGTGACTGGCTACTAGGCTTGCCACGCCCGCTTGCCTGCCTCTATGGCCGCCACCCTGGCTGTGTCCACCGCCAGGGCAATCTCGCCGGGCTGCGGGCAGCCTCGGGCAATCTCCCCGGCGTTCACTGCTTGTGCTGCCGCCAGCAGGCTGGCCAGATACTCGGCCTGCGGATAGGCGCAGTCGGCAAAGCCCGTACGACCACGGGCGTCGGCGCGGCAGGCGGCCAGCAGTTGGGCAAAGCGCGCCGGACGGCGCAGCGCGTCGGTGCGTTTGAACAGTTTCAGCACGGTGTCGGCGCGCAGTTCGGCGGCGCGGTGCACCAGGGTGTGTTCGGCACACATCAGCAAGGCCAGGTCGCGGCATTCCACCGGCACGCGCAGGCGCTCGCACAGGGCTTTGAGCGGGGCCAGGCCGCGCTGCTCATGCATCAGATGGCGCGGCAGCACCTCAGCCGGGGTGAGCGCCTTGCCCAGGTCGTGGGTGAGCGCGGCAAAGCGCACCGGCAGCGGCTGGTTTTCTTGCGCGGCGTAGTCCAGCACCAGCAGGGTGTGCACGCCGCAGTCGATTTCCGGGTGGTAATCCGCCCGTTGCGGCACGCCCCACAGTGCGTCGATTTCCGGGGTGATGCGCGCCAGCGCGCCGCAGTCGCGCAGCACGGTGAACATGGCCGAGGGAGTGGTTTCCATCAGGCCCTTGGCCAGTTCCTGCCACACCCGCTCGGCCACCAGCGCGTCGGCCTCGCCGTTAGCCACCATCTGTTGCATCAGCGCACGGGTGTCGTCGGCCACGGTAAAGCCATAGCGGGCGGCAAAGCGCGCCAGGCGCAAAATGCGCACCGGGTCTTCGGCAAACGCCAGGCTGACGTGGCGCAGCACGCCGGCGCGCAGGTCGTCCTGGCCGTGGTAGGGGTCGATGATGTTGCCGTCGGCGGTTTGCGCCATGGCGTTGATGGTGAGGTCGCGACGGGCGAGGTCTTCTTCCAGGGTGACATCCGGTGCAGCATGGCAGACAAAGCCATGGTAGCCCTTGCCGGTTTTGCGTTCGGTGCGCGCCAGCGCGTATTCCTCGTGGCTGTGCGGGTGCAAAAACACCGGAAAATCCCGTCCCACCGGACGAAAGCCCTGCGCCAGCAGCGCCTCGGGCGTGGCCCCCACCACCACCCAGTCACGGTCCTTGACGGGCCGGCCCAGCAGGCGGTCGCGCACCGCGCCGCCCACGATGTAACACTGCAGGCTCATCGCTGCGCCCGGCTGCGAAATGCGTCATACCGGTTGGCCGTCGTTTGCCCGCCCAGCCAGCCAGGGGCAATGCTGGTCAGCGCGCTGGGCGCAAAACCAAACACCGCCTGCGGAAACCCATCAACGCTGACATTGTCGCAAGCCAGCGAGCGCACATTGTCGCGCGACATCGGCGGATTGGGCAGGCATTCCATCAGCGCCGCCTGCAGCATGGCCAGCCCCTTGGGCAGGCCGAATACCGGGCGAGGATGGCCGGTCAGCTGGCCAACGTAGCGCACCAGTTCGGCCAGGGTGAAGGTTTCCGGTCCGGTCAGCTCGTAGCGCTGGCCGATGGTGTCGCGGCGGTCCAGGCAGTCGGCAATCACCCGCACCACGTCTTCCACCCACACGGGCTGAAAGCGGGTGTTGGCCCCGGCCAGCGGCAGGCATGGGGCAATGGCCAGCAAGCGGGCAAACAGGGTAAGAAAACTGTCGCCCTGACCAAAAATCACTGACGGGCGGATGATGGTCCAGTCCAGCCCGCTGGCTATCAGTTTTTCTTCGGCCAGCGCCTTGGTTTGCTGGTAGTCCGACGGCGCATCGCGCCCGGCACCCAGCGCGCTGACCAGCACCAGCCGCCTGACGCCCTGGCGCTGGCAGGCGGCAATCACCTGCTCGGTCAGCTGCACATGGGCGCGCTCGAAGTCGCGTCGGCTGCCATGCAGAATGCCCACCATGTGCACGGCGGCATCCTGGCCGGCCAGCAGGCTGTCCAGCGCCGCCGGGCCGCCTTCCAGCAGGCGCACGCCGGGCAGCATGCCCAGCGCCTTGCTGCGTTCACGGCGACGGGTCAGCAGGGTCAGCTGGCGTTCGCGGCCCACCAGTTGCTCGGCCAGATGCTGGCCAACAAAGCCGGTGCCGCCAATCAGGGCAATGCGCTGCGGATGCAGGGACATGGGAACTCTCCAGGGTCAGGCCGCGTGTGGCGCGGCGGTGAGATATTCAGTGAGGGACGCGCTGATTTATCCAGCGCGGGAATGACGATTTTTTCAGCGTATCCTCAGGTAGGCTGCGTCGCCTCTCTGGAGGGACGCAACACACGATCGGGCAATGTGCCAGGCTTACCTGGCCGGAATCCAGCCCATGCGCTCTTTCAGCCGCAAGGCGCTGCCGCCAAAGTTGGCGGTGTAATGCACCGCATTGGCCATCACCTTCTGCACATAATCACGGGTTTCGGTAAACGGGATGGTTTCCGCGTAAATCGCCCCTTCCAGCGGTTCGCCGGATTGCCAGGCGCGGGCGCGGCCCGGCCCGGCATTGTAGGCCGCAGTGGCCATCACCGCGTTGTCGTCCAGGCCGTCAAACACATGGCGCAGATACCAGGTGCCCAGCTGGATATTGGTGCCGATATCATTCACCGAAAAACTGCCCAGGCCAATCTTGTTGGCCACCCATTTGGCGGTGGCCGGCATCAGCTGCATCAGGCCGGACGCGCCCACGCCCGAGCGGGCAATATGCACAAAGCGGCTTTCCTGGCGAATCAGCCCGTACACCCAGGCTTCGTCCAGATTCAGCTGGCGGGCATAGCGCTGGGTGATGTCGCGGTAGGGCGACAGATAGCGCAGGCTGAAATCATGCAGGCTGGCGGTGCGGTCGGCGCTGTAGATGGCCATGTCGTAAAAGCCGGCCTGCCGGCCCACTTCGGCAGCAGCCAGCAGGTTTTCATCAGGCTGGTTGCGCATGGCAAAGCGCCATTCGCGCTTGGCGTCTTCGCGAAATTCGGGCCGGGCAAAGCGCTGGCCAATGTCAAACAGCGCCAGCGCGCGTGCCACCGACGGGGTTTGCCGCATGCTGCTGATTTCCCGCTCGGACGGGGTGTAGCGCGCCGGGGTTTCCCCCACCGAGGTGCCCAGCTCTTCGCGGGCCAGCAGGCCATAAAAACTGTTCAACGTGCTGATACGGGCAAAGCGGCTGTTGGCGTCGGTGGTTTTGCCGCGCTGCTTCAGCGCCCGGCCTTGCCAGTAGGTCCAGCTGGGCAGGTTGCGCAGCGTGTCCGGCATGTCGGCAGTGACCTGGGCCACGGTGTCCCACTGGTTTTGCCGCAGCGCCGCGCGCGCCCACCATTCCCACTGCTCGTCGCTGAGCTGGCGCGGGTCGGCCTTGGCGTAGGCGCTCAGCGCGTTCCACATGTCCATCCGCTTGGCGGCGGCCAGGCCAATCTGGCCCCAGGCGTAGCCCTGGTCGGCTTTGGGCAGCCGGCTGGCCAGCGAATTCAGCAACTGGGCGGCACCGTTCGGGTCGTTTTTGGCCTGGCGCTGAATCGCCAGCAGCGCGCTTTCCCGCCCAGCCACGCTGGACAGGTCAGCAGTGCCTGGGCTATTGACCTGCGCAGCCGACAAAGGCTGGCCTGCCAGCTGGCTGATGGCGCGGGCGCTGTTGACACTGCCCGCTGACAACAGCAGGCGCACGCGCTTCCACAGCTCGGCATCGTTGAGCTTGCCACTGGCAGCCAGTGCATCAAACAGCGCACTGCAGCCTGCCGGGCTGCTGCGCTGGCTGAGCCAGCGCGCCCGCGCCTCGCTGACGGCGTCGCCATCGCCCTGGCGCAGGCGGCGCAGGGTGTCCGAGCATTGCACATCTTCATCGCGGGCCACTGCTGGCAGCCTGGCGTATTCCACGGCAAATTCGGCCCAGGATTCGCTACGCGCCAGGCGCTTGGCCCAGTCCAGCCGCAGCCGTTCGGCCAGCACGCTGTCCGGGTAGCGCTGCAAGAACGCCTGCACCTCGGCGCTGCCCGCCTGGTCCAGATTGCGGGCCAGTGCCCAGTAGCGCGGGTAACTTTCCAGCAGGCTGCCTTGCGCGCTGTCCACTGCCTGGGTCAGCGCCGGGCCGCCACTGCGGGCGGCCACCAGGTCAGCATCAAGGGCGGCCCAGGCGGGCAGGGTGGCCAGACAGGCCAGATAAAGCAGTTTTCTCATGGGGGGACTCGTCAGCCAGGCAGCGGGTGCGCCTGTCGCAAAATGAATGACGCATTTTAAGCCATTGCGCCAGTGGGCACAGCCAGCGCAGACACTTTTATAGCTAAAAACAATCGAAAGCATTTTAACAATAAATTAGTCAAATGGTCGTGCTCGCCCGATACTGACGCCATCGACTCCAGTGCAGGCCACAGCGCCAGCCAGGGCGTCTCTATCAAACCGCTTCAACCAGGAGATCATCATGCTGCAAAACCGCGAAGGCCAACGTGTCCCCGATGTGTCGTTCCCGATCCGCGTCGGCAACGACTGGCAAACCCTCACCAGCGCCGGGCTGTTCAACGGCAAGACCGTGGTGGTGTTCTCGCTGCCGGGCGCGTTTACCCCCACCTGCTCGTCCACCCACCTGCCGCGCTACAACGAGCTGGCCCCCACCTTTTTTGCCAATGGGGTGGACAGCATTCTGTGTGTGTCGGTCAACGACACCTTTGTGATGAACGAGTGGGCCAAGGATCAGGAAGCGCAAAACCTGACCATGGTGCCAGACGGCAATGGCGAATTTACCGCCGGCATGGGCATGCTGGTAGACAAGCAGGACATCGGCTTTGGCCAGCGCAGCTGGCGCTACGCCATGCTGGTGAAAGACGGCGTGATCGAGAAAATGTTCATCGAGCCAGAAGAACCGGGCGACCCATTTAAAGTGTCTGACGCCGACACCATGCTTGATTATGTCAATCCGGCAGCAAAAAAGCCCGATCAGGTGGTGGTGTTCAGCAAGGTGGGCTGCCCGCATTGCGCCCGCGCCAAGCAGTTGCTCAGCGAACGCGGCTACGCCTACGTTGACCCGGTGCGCGGCAAGCCCCGCCGTTCAGGGCGGGGAAGGATAGCGCGGACGGCGTAGCCGTCCTTGCCGTCGATGGGGGTGGGCTGTATAAAAACCAGTATGCAACGCCTTCAAGCCTACAAATATGAACTGATGCCGACCGGCCAACAGCAGCGCGACATGCG
>Ga0209599_10000152_pt1 | contig 47638 bp, 33 predicted proteins | sample Shrwel_input2_FT_FD_187534 | JGI IMG/M metagenome (GOLD analysis project Ga0209599, IMG submission 187534) | Subsurface microbial communities from deep shales in Ohio, USA - Utica-3 well 1 S input2 FT (SPAdes) (version 2) ...
ACGGCCGCCTTCGTCGGCCGACTTGACTGAAAGGATACGCAGGGCGACATACTCATCCTTCGGAGCGGCGAGCAGGAAGGCGTGGCCGTTCCAGTTCCAGCGGCGCACGACTTCGCGCGTCGCCTGCGCGCTCCCCATGCTCCCGAGCGTCGGCTTACCGAAAAGCTTGGTCAGCTTGTCTTCCAGATCCTTGGCGTCCGCCGCGATGGCTTTCTTGTAATCCTTGATCTGCTCGTCACGCGCCTTGGCCTTGGCCTTGTCCTTGGCGTCCTTCGAACCAATCGAAACCGAATCACCCTTGTTCGCGAACATCAGGGAAAGCGAGGTGGGCTTGTTCTGATCGGCAAGGAAGGAACAGGAATAAGGCCGGCATTCGAACAGACGATAGTCGTCCTTCGGGTAGAGCCGGTAGCTCGCGTCATTGGTCGTCTCGGACTCCTGCGGCCAGGCCAGGCGTTCCGCGACCGCCTTGGAGTCGTCGTCCCAGAGGTTCGCGTCGGCGAACAATTCGAGGCCGATGGCCTTGTTGACCTGCTCGACCGTCACATCGGCCGCCGCCAGACCCGCCGCCAGGAAACAGAGCATCAATCGCATATCCCTGCCTAAACTCTGAACCCATCGCCCTTCAATCGGATATTATCCATCAGGGGTAATACCCCAGCTAAATGGATGACTGCGTCGATGGCAGATGACTGAATCGATGACCGAATCGAATAGCCCCGCCACCAGCCTCCCGAAGTTTAGCCTCAAAGTCCGTGAACTAGCCCAAGCCCCATCCCTAGCCCTAGCCCTGCTTCATGTTTCACTTTTGCACTGCCTCTCCCTGGTCAACCGAGCCTCTGAGCCTCCTAGCCTCAAATCTTTGCCCCGTGTCCCCATGTCACCGTGCCAACGTGTCCCCTACCTCATCATTCATCCTTCATCTTTAACCCCTCATCTGCAGTCTCACTGTCATCCGTCATCTTTCCTCTGTCATCTAGGATCCCATGCCCTTTCGCCTACTCCTCATCCCTCTACTGATCGCCTTCGCCTTGACCGCCTCCGCGCAGACCCTCCGCACGGTCTCACCCTGGGGCTCCGGCGTCGGCCTCTCCGATCGTATCGCCGACCGTCCCGCAGACTGGCCCCTGCTGACCGCTCAATTCGGCATGGTCACGCCGGAGAACTGCATGAAGCCGGATGCGCTCCAGCGTCAGTCGGGCCAGTGGCGCTTCGAGCAGGCCGACCGCTTCGTGGAATTCGCCCGCTCCAAGGACCTCAAGGTCGTGGGCCATTGCCTGGTCTGGGCCAAGGATGACCGCACACCCCCTTGGTTCTACCTCGACGGCGATAAGCCCGCCTCGAAGGAAGTCCTCCTTGCCCGCATGAAGGCCTATATCGACACGGTCGTCGGCCGCTATCGGGGTAAGATCGCCATGTGGGATGTGGTCAATGAAGCCCTCGCCGATGGCGGCGGCTACCTGCGCGAGTCCGGCTGGACCCGCGCCTGCGGTGAGGAGTTCATCGCGAAGGCTTTCGAATACGCCCATGCGACGGATCCCGATGCGCTGCTGATCTACAACGACTATAACAACGAACTCGACGGCAAGCGGGAGCAGATGCTCAAACTCCTCGCTGACCTCCGCGCCCGCCGCGCGCCCGTCCACGCCATCGGCCTGCAGGGTCATTACGAGATCGACCGCGTGCCCTACGAAGCCCTCGAGAAGACGCTCATCGCCCTTCGCGCCGCCGGCATCAAGGCCGTCGTCTCCGAACTCGACATCGACGTCATCCCCCGTGGACGTTGGTGGGCCGACGGCGGCAAGTATCGCGACGAACTTGCCAAGGTGAATCCCTACGCCGACGGCTGCCCGCCCGACATCCTCGCCCGGCAGGCCGAACAATACGCCAAACTCTTCGCGCTCTTTCGCCGCTATCCTGACGTCATCATCCGCGTCTCCTTCTGGAATCTCCACGACGGTCAGAGCTGGCTCAACGGCTTCCCCTGGAAGCGCGTCAACCACCCCCTGCTCTTCGACCGCCAAGGCCAGCCCAAGCCCGCCTACCACTCCGTCCTCCAGTCCCTCCGCTGACCTGAGGTAGGGTCAGCACTGCGTGCTGACCTAGTTGCCATAATTCATCTGCTCAGAGGGAAACCGGAGACCGGAATATATGCTGCGGTCTTGGGTAGGGATGACCGGCCCGGTCATCCGCGGGCGCGCGAGCCGCACGCCCCTACCTTAATTGCCTCTCTGGTCAACCGAGCCTCTGAGCCTCCGGGCCTCTAATTGGTATTGGCCGCGCCTACGGCGCGACGCAACTCCTCCATCGCCGCCCCGCCGGCATCGATCGCCGACGAACTGGCATCAGCGACAGAACTCTGGTGCGCGTAGTCGGCGAAGATCTGCGATTTCTCGGCCACTAAACGCACCAACGCCTCGTCGACGGTTCCCTGCGCGATGAGGCGGTGAGCATTGACCTTACGCGTCTGGCCCATGCGACGGACACGGGCGATGGCCTGACGTTCGGTCGAGGGCTTGAATTGTGGCTCCATCAGGATGACGACCTGAGCGCACTGGAGATTGATGCCCACGCCACCGGCTTCGATCTGCAGGGCGATGACGCCGAAGCCTTCCAGCGCGGTGAACCGGTCGATGACCTGCTGACGTTCCTCCGCGCTGATGCCGCCATGGATCTGCGGACATCCGCCGACGAGCTCGCTGACCTCGTCCAACACCTCGCGGAAGAATGAGAAGATGACGACCTTGCGTCCGTCGTCGCGATACCCTTCGAGCAGGTCGCGGAGGCGGTCGAACTTGGCCGACTGCCGGTTCCCCGCCCCGATCGTCGCTGCGAGGCGTTTATGCATGAGGTTATCCTGGCTGGCCCGATAAGCCTGCAGGTCTTCCGGTTCCAGCGGTACGACCTCATCGGTCTCGGTGATATCCGGAAGCTCCGTAAGCACGTCCGCCTGGATGCGTCGTAGATACACGGGAGCGAGTCGCATCCGCACTTCCGCCGGCGCCGGCCGCACCTGCTTCAAGAGCGCGACGACCTCCGCGTCCGCCTTGGGCTGTACCGTCGTGACCAGCACATGGAGTTCGCTCAGTCGATTCTCCAAGGCCGTGCCGGACATGAAGGCCACCGAGCCAGAGACTTCACAGAGCTTACGGACCGCTTGGGTCCGCTGGGCAGTCGGGTTCTTGACCGCATGGGCTTCGTCGACAGCCAACAAGTCGACCGAGGTGATCTTATCCGCCAGCCGCGCCAAAGTCGTATAAGTCGTGATAGCGACTCCGCCCTCGCGCTGCCACTGCTGCAGCTCGTCGTCCCGGTCGAAGCCATGGACGATGATCGGGCTAAGTTTAGTATGCTTCTTCACCTCACGCTCCCAGTTCACCAGCACGCTGTTCGGGGCGACCACGAAGAAGTGACGTTTACCTTGGGCGGCCAGATGACACATCGCCGCCAAGACCTGAATCGTCTTACCCAAACCCATGTCGTCGCCGAGCAGCACCCGCTGCTGGCAGACCACGTATTGGGCGCCGAAGACCTGATACTTGCGCAGATTGGCGGTCATCAGGCTCAGGTCCAAGCGCGTCGCTTCGACCGCATCGGCGATCTCCGCCGGCAGGCCGCCGCGCAGATCCGGCCCCGCCAAAGCGCCTTTGGCGACCACGCGGGCCGGCAGGATGCTTTCCAGCAATGCGATGAAACTCGCGGAGTTATCGCCATAACGACGCCACACCACCTCAGGGGCGAACGCTAGACGCTGGGCGTAGTCCGCCAGACCACGGGCCTCCTCGGCCACCCAGCGCAGTTCCGCGGCCAGATTGCCATCCCGTCGGGCCAGCTCCTGCTGGGCGGAGACAGAGAAGAGATGATCTCGGACCTTCGTCTGGCCCCGGAAGATACGCAGACGTTCGTCGGCATCGTCGAAGCGGATCTGCGCTTCCTGCGGACGCATCCCCATGTCCCGCAACAAGGTCTCGTACTTCACCAAGGCCACCAGCAAGCGGGTGTCCGTCGGACGACGGTGATCCGGGTCAGGGAGCAGACGCACTCGTGCTCGGGCCGATTCCTCGAAAGTCCGGTAAGCCTGTATCGTGGCCGCGGCCGTCACCTCGCCGATGCCGCGGTAACGTTGCAGGGACAGTTCGGTCTGACCGGCCAACTGGGCGACCTTCCCGAAGCCGGCGGTCTGCAAAGCTGCGACCGGCGCGCCGAAGTCCTTCAGTTCGTCGACGTCCGTCGCGTTCATCTCGGCAAGGGCAGATTCCGCTACGATAGCCTCCGCCGCCGCGATGATCTCCGCCCGGGCCGCCGGCAAGACCTGCTCGATCCGCCGCAGCTCCCCGTAGGCCTTCAGCCTCTCAACCTGGGCACGCCCCTGCCCCGCCCGGACCTTCATGGCCAAGCCTACTCCAGCCAGATAATCTGCGATGCCTTTGAACACTGCACCCTACTCTGCCTACTCGCCGACCACCCGCCAGCGCTAAGGCATATCCAAGGTAGGGATGACCGGCCCGGTCATCCTCTGTATCTAAGGGCGCGCGGGCCGCACGCCCCTACCTTCCCGCCACCTGCCACCTGAGGCGACACATTCACTCAAAGGAAAACCGGAGACCGGGATTAATGCTTCGGTCATATGACCCCAGCCAACTATCCGGTCTCCCCATGGTGCCCCCTTTGAGTTCTGCCTCTCTCTCTGTTCAACCAAGCCTCTGAGCCTCCGAGCCTCTAACCGTGCCCAAGGTCGCGTAGTAACTTCGCCTCCACCACCGGCTCATGCCGCAGATGCTTGATCGTGCGGATGACTTCTTGGACATCGTAAGCCGTGCGGCGGAGCGTCACCTCACCCTTTTCCGAATCGTAAGTGGCCCAGGTGGCGCGCTTGTCGCCGCCTCGCGGCAGGCCGACGCTACCGACGTTGATGACCGTCTTGCGGCCAGGCTCGAGGGTATAGACCCCTGACTTCGGCCACGCTACGGGGTCCTCCCGGCCTTCAGCCCAGATTTCGGGTACGTGGGTATGACCCACGAAGCAAAGCGGGGCTGACTGGGCGGAGAAGTGGGCCTTCAACGCCCGAGGAGTCAGCAAGTAGTCAAAGACCGCCTCCGGATTCAGGGAAGCATGCGCTAGCTGTACGCCTTCGTGCGCTCCGGTTGGCCGCCACTGGGCGATCTGCTCGCGATCGGCGTGGGTCAGCTTCTTCCGGGTCCATTCCAGCGCACCCCAAGCCGCGTCGTTGAACCATTCCTCGCCCAGCGCCCCGACGACCCCCGCCTCGTGATTCCCCTGCAGACAGACCTCCGCCCCGGCGACCATCCGCAGACAGTCATTCGGAAACGGCCCATAGCCGACTACATCTCCCAGCACCGCCATCCGCCGGACGCCCAGCTTCGCCATCTCCGCAAACACCGCCTCTAGCGCCGGTCGGTTACCGTGGATGTCTGATAGGATTGCTAGGCACCCCATGCTTAGAAGCGGGCAGAGTGGCTATATGCCTAAACCAGGCTTAGCGGGCTCAGGCGGAGGAGGACTCCCAGTCGCGCGTTCGATGTCTAGTTTTAGCCTGAACTCAAGATCACCAGAGATCACGAAAGGCGCACAATCCTCATGCATCTGCCCGTCATCGCCACGATACTCGAAATAAAGATCCAAGGGTGTAGCGACTGAAAGATCCGGACCGATGGTGAAAGCGTAATCAAGTCTCTCTTTTTCGATCATCTGCGACAGTCCAAAGGCCCATCCCCTGACCTTGAAATCTTTTCGTCCGTTGCCATCGGCCTCGAGATGGAGCCTGATGCCCTTAGGTTCCAGCTTATCGTCACTGAAACGACGAACAATGATCTCACCCTCTTGGCTGGAAGACTTAGGAGTGACAAACATCTCCTTGCGCACCTCACGCTCCTGTTCCGCCGATAGCGGCGAGCCGGATAGACCTCGAAGAGCTTCATCGGCCGCGGCCTGCAACTGCTTGGCTTTGTCGACATCGTCAGGACGGCCAGATACGTCAGCCGCCTTCTTGGCCTCCTCGGCTTGCCGTGAGAGGTCATTGAAGCGCTTGTTTTGCTGTAGCCGTTCCTTACGGAGCGTTTCTTGCGGATACAGATAAGCACGGTCGGCCAGATCATCGGCCTGCAAAGCCTCGGCCCTCTTTGCTTCAGCTTGTCTTCTCAACATCCTGGCCTCGGCTTCATCGTTCAAAAGCCCGCTCGCCTCGGCCTTCTTCGCCGCTGCCGTCGCGATCTCCTCGGCGGCTTGCGCGGCATCTTCCTCGACTTCGGCACGCTTTCTTGTCTCTAAGGCACGCTCTAGAGCATAGAGTCGACGGACCTCAGGGTCAGCGGCGGGCTGCTGGCCAGGCGTACGTTCGTCGATATCCTTCCGGAGTTCCGCCACCTGCTCACTAAGATAATGCTTCTGCTCAGCAGAAGACGGCGCCTTTCTGGCGAGCGGAGCGTCGTCGTTTCTCACTCCGAGGTCGGCCGCGATCAAGGTGAACAAAAACCAAAGAATGAATAACAGTAACGTGATTCCTAGGATCACCACCAACCATTCAAGCCACTTAGGCCAACCTAAGCTGTCATCGTAGACCACCTGCCCTTGGCCCCCATCAGTTATACCCGAAGATTGACCGTCGACCATCGAATTTCCCGCCAAACCGGGCCCCGCATCGGCAGCATCGCCCCATCCGATCATGATGGTAGGCGTGGCTCTGGCCTGCTCGGGCACCAGTCCCCATAGGACGTACAGCCTGCGGCTGCTGAAAACACCTGCCTTCTTCACCCGGTATGCGGAAGGAAACGCTGCGACGTCAGGGAGGCGGAAAGCGGCCAGGAAGTCCTCTTCCTCCGGCGTCAGGCGTCCGGTGCCACGCATGGCCTGAAGCTGTTGCTCCGCCGCACGCAGGCGTCGATAAAGGGAACGCGGCAGCTTCGCACCTTGGTCCAGACCTAAGGTTTCGGCAAGAATCTCGCGCCCCCCCTCCATGCGCGTGAATACTACCCTCCCCCCTTTTTCGAAGTAGGCCGGGTCGGCCAGAAAATCGGCGAGGGGCGAGCGACGAATCAGGGGGGTGAAACTAGGATCCCATTGCAGCATCTGACCCTCACTGTCGACATAGGAGGGCCGATAGAGGTGACCGGCGGCACGATCGAAGCAAAGCCCTTGATCCGGTTCAGCCAGCCTGATGGGGGTGAGCGTACTCAATTTCAACCGACTTCGGCCATGTAGGCGATGCCTTGTTTGTGGTTACGAACTCCCCAGCAATGCACCTCCGACACGGTGCCCTCGTGCAGACCGTTCATGGTATCATTGCGGACGCGGGCGCCGATGTCCGGAACGTACAAGGTGAAATCGTTCCGCGAAAGGCTGTTCAGCACCCTGGCCCAGCAAGAGAACATTTCATGGCGCCTGGAAGAGGACCAACCTGCCCGCGTCGCCATCTTGGACAAGGCTTTTCCAAGCGCGGGCAGGTAGTCCAACGACTGCCCGGAAGCGTCAGTGTCGAGCTGAGAAGCGAATAAGGACTGCAAGGAGGCGAAAAGGTTCGCCGCAATGACATCCTGCTGGGTGGCGGCCTCAGATGCCCAGCGCACGGTGTCGCCGACTTCAGAGGCCAGGAGTTCGGCCGGCAACACCTGGCTCAGGCGGGCTTCTTGCGATTTCCGGAGCACCTCCAGCTCGTCGTGGACATGTGCAAGCTGCTTGCCTAGTTCCGACGCCTCGATGAGGCGCTTTTGCAACTCAGCTTCTAGTTCCTGGATGCATCTTTCACTGTCCAGAGCAGAATCCTGCGCATCCGTAAGACGCTGGAAATACTCTTTTGATTTCTCCTGCTCCGCATGCAGCTCATCCCGGAGCGAATCAAGATTCGGGGAGTTCTGCATTGTCTGATACATGTTGTGCACCTGCTGCGAGGTACTCTTATGCAACGCGGAAAGGCGTTTCACTTCATCGTAGGTACCTCTGTACAGAAGATTCGTCTCACTCTCGCCTCCTGAGCCCCCCCCTTTCAGCAACTCATACAGGAACAGCAGCAAGCCGAGGGTGGCGCTAAGATAGACAAGTACTTGCGAAAGCGGACTGAGGCTTACCCTTGGGGGGGCGGCATAGAGCAAAGGCGCGAGGATCAAGAGTAGGATCAGCAGAAAACGTGCGATGGTGAAGAGCATGGGGTGTCAATCTCAGGTTAGTTTTCAGAAGAGTCTCCCGGTATCTAGCCAGGACGTCTCCGAGACGGGCTCGAGCTGCAGACGGACACGGGAAGAAATGTCGGTCTTCCCTTCCCTGTCGGTGACATGGACCAGCTCGAGCGCGTCGGCGCACTCAGCCGTGGCGGCAATCCGACGGAAGACCGCCTTGACCTTGTCCGGGCGACTTGCGTCGTCGCCGATCCACCTCAGTTTGTAGACCGGCTCGGGTCGCTGGGAGTCGCTTTCGAACATCTTACGTCCGATCCAGCGGTTCTCGCCCAGCCCAAGGATCACTTCGGCGGAGGTGTCACCCGAGGCCGAGAAAACGATCTTGTTCAGGAAGGAGCGAGGAATACCGTGCTCGGGATCGTAGGTGATCTCTCCCCAGTGGTTGGATAAGCCTGGCTCCTTGGAGATCTGCAGGCGCCAGCCTGGGATCAGCCCCGCGTCGATCGCCCTCGAAAGCGCGGCTCCGACGCAAGTGACGGTCTTGGCGTCATCGATCCGCTCGTTCGCATCCGAAGTGAGGGCGTCGAGCTTATCGCCCGCCTTGCCACCCATGAGACTGATCCGACGTCGGAAGGGATACCATGAACCAGAACGGAAACCAGACGCAAAATGAATCCGTTCCAGCGGAATCGGCAGCAGCCGGTCCACGAGTTCGCGGATCGCCGTTTGCTCGGAAGGCTTGCCGCAGACGAAGACCATGTGGACATCGAAGGAAGCGACGATGTTCGCCAGCCTCTTGATGAGCAGGCCAAAATGCTTCACGACGAGCGCATCCAACTCCTCGGGCTTAACCGTGAATTCGGAACGATGTCGCAGGGAGATGGCGAATTCCTTGGCGAAGAGCGACCAATTGCGCTCGTCGATGTTCGCGCTTTCCGGGCCGACCTTGAGCTCCTCGCCCGCCGCACGTTTCTTCAGCAAGTCGATCGCCAGCGGAATCAGCACCGCGACGATCCAGCGGATGCGCACCGAGGTACGCTCGGCCTGGCGGTGCTGTTGATTAGATCGGCCTGAAGCACCTTCGGCGTCGACACCCACTTCCTCGAATACCTCCCGGAAACGGGCGAAGGTCGAGTTGCGGGCCTTACGTTTCATCTCCCGGGACTCCTTGGCTTCATCGGGCTTCTCGCCTTCTCCCGCCAGCTTGTCCAAGAGGATGGTTTCGATGATGAGCTTGAGCAGGCCGTCGCCGGCCTCCCCGTACGAATCACGGAACTTGACGGTCGCACGCAGGTCGACGTCGACGCCTTTCTCTTCATCGACATACTCGACGACCGAGACGTCCGTGGTACCGCCGCCGATGTCCAGGTTCATGACGCGGATGACCGGCATCTTGCCGGGGCGGTCGACGCCATTGAGCTGGATCCAGTTCTCGCCCCGGCTCTGGCTGGTGAAGCTCTTGATGCAGGAATACAGCAAGGGAAGCTGGCTGGCGACCGACTCGTCGAGGTTCATCTCCAGCTTGACCGGGGGAGATCCCGCCGGAAACTGGGTGAGCGAAAAGATATTCAGAGCCTCGACCCATTTCTCGCGGTAGGCCGACAACTCGGTGCTGGACCAACCCGAAGGATATGAACCTACGACGGTGCGAATCCGGCGACGACGGCTAGCCTGACCGCCGGCGGTCCAATTAGGACTGTTGATGTAGCGTTGGGCCGTCTCCATTATCGAAAGGATCGACCAAGTGAGGGTATTGCGCCGCGGGTAGTCGGGCTTGACCGGGCACGTGTTCGGAGGCCGACGGAGCTGAGCTTCCCCGCCCGCTTCTCCGGTACCCCAAAGGCTTGGGGGCTGGTTGATGTCCCATGAGTCGCCATCCGCCGGCTGGAACCTCAGCATGAGTCCCGACAAAGGAATCTTCTCGTGGTTCTCCGACTGGAGGTAGGCGGCGTCCCCGAAGTTCGGCATCATGGACCAAGTGTCACCGTGCTTGGCCGAATCGAGCCGCCGGTCGTCCCAGAAGAAGCGTTTGGCGGAACTCTGCTGCATGAGCTGTCCCTTATGGATACGTCCTTCGAACTGCTTGCCAACGGAGGAAGCACCCCGCACCATCTCGGCGACGTCGTCACCCAGGCAGACCGGCGAAAGCTTGGTGAACATGTGCGGAATCCGAAGTTCGACTTGATCCAAATGCTCCTTGGGCTTCTCCCAGAATTTCCAGCCCTTCGGCGCCAGCGCAAACCGCGGGATACATGCGGTCAAGGCGTTAGGGTTGTTCGATGCGCCTGGCGCGTCACAATCGAGGGCACGGAACTCGGGACTCTTGAGGACGAAACGTGAGCTGACCATGGCGTCCTCCACCGAGAAATCGGCGGCGTCCGACAGGAAAGGCAACCTGAGGGGCAAAGGTCGGCAGATTTCGGCGAAACGGTCGTTGGAACCGGCCGCCCCGGGAGACTTCTGGCGCTCCAAGATGAGCGCGCAGGTGCGAGAGTTGCCGAAATCCAAGATAAGATCGACGTCGATATCATCCGCCGAAGGAGTCGTCCACTTGACATGAAACTCGATCGATTTCCCCATGCAATTGACTTCGAAGCGCTTGGGCTCGGCCATGGAGTGCATCGAGGGAGCCACGTAGGGATTCCGGTTAAGCATGGCCTCGGTATGAAGCGGGCTCGGGTTGTCGGCGCGGAAGAACCAGCCCTTCTCGCGATCGCCCAAGTTGGTCTCGATGGCCAGCCAGAGTCCGAGTGAAGTCAATTTTTCGTCGAATCGGCAAGGGCCTAAGCGATGACGGACGAAGGGATTCTCGCTGCTGTGACAGCCAATCCAGCCGAGCTTGTCGTATTGATCGATGCCCGACTTGGCCTTCAGCTCGGGACTCCATCCTGCCGACTTTCGGTTGTGGTTGATGGTGTCGTAGAGAGCGCGCTTCTTCTTGCCGTCCGGGGTGTCCACTTCGGAACGGCTCAAAGAGGTGAGCCTACTTTCGTCGTCGTCGCCGTCGATCATCAAGGGAAAGAAGAACAACTGGAACCCGGAATCGGGGACGACGTACAGTTTTTGTCCGAATTTATTCATTTGGGATGGAATTAGTAGTTACGGCGGAGGCGGCTCATTTCTTCGTCGCCGCTCTGGGGCGGACGCTTCGCCAGGGACGGCTTGAAGCTACGAAGGAGCGACAGGAAACCGTCGATGACCGCCAGGTCATAAGCCGGGCCGGCGGTACGTCCGGCTTCGAGCTTGGCGAGAAGGACGAGTGGCTCAGGGTGCGCGCGGTCGGGCAGATGATGCGAGCCCCCGCGGATGATGTTCCCCATCGCCACGGCGACCTCGCGTCGGGCCGAGCGGGCGACGGCCTCGGATGAGATGTCGTCCAATTCCTCATGGATCCAGTCGAAGAGGCATTGAGACCCCAGCTGTTCGGAGAGGTAGCGCAGGAAGAGAGTGCCCTCGTTCTCCCCTTCCAGCCCGAGTTTGGCCCACTCGAAGCCGGGCGTGGTCCTGAGCCGCACCAGGGCGGACTGCATCCACTTCTTCCACTGGTCCTTCACGTAATTCTGTCGGACTTCCAAGTTATGCTGCGAGAAGGTGCGTGGCACCGGATCCAGCTCGGACTCCTCGACGAAAGAAATGAGCCTGATCCAATAGGCGAAGAGCGAATCGGGCGACTCCAGTTCGGAGAACCGGAACACTTTCCCGTCGGCCTCCTGCAGCGAGGGGCGGCCGGAGACGAGCTGTTCGGCGACCTTGCGAATGATCCGCGATTGTTCCGCGCCTTCGTTACTACCCGAAGGGACGGCCTCCTCGATGAGTTCGAGTAGCCTCACCCGGTCCTTGGAATCCAAGGTGGAAAGCCTGGCCCGGCGGGTGGACGAATTCACGGCCGCGGCCTGCTGCTCCAGGAAGAACTCCACGCCGCCGTCCTCGTCCACGATCATCTTATCGAACGATTCCCTCGAGATCTCGTCGCGGAAAGCCTGCCGGAAAGCCGCATCCTTACGGATGATGTCGGCGGACTGGGTGATTTGCGCGGCCGTGCCGACCAGGTTCCCGCCCGAGAGGACGAAGTGCTTATAGGTAGTGGCGAAGAGTCGGGCGTTGCCTGGGGCGGTCAGCGGCGCCAGCTGGCCGAGCATTTCAGACCCGAAGACGGACTCGAGGCCGGCTCCCGAACCGATCTGACGCTGATTGACGACCTTAGCGAAGAAAGTGAGGCAGATCGACAAAGGCAGCGGAGGCTTGGCCCCCGGAGCGGCGTCGTTCGCCTTGAAATCCGGGTCCACGCATTTCCACCAATGCTCGATGCCCGCCGTCAGCTGCTTGGGGCGAGGCGGGAAGGTCTGCGCTTTGACGAGCAAGGCGAAGGCGTCCACCGAGACGTCCTTGGCATAGCCCAGCACCATCGACTCGGTCTTGCCACGCTTGAAGACGGAGGTGAGCCAGCGGACATTGTCGGACTGGGTGCTCCGAGGATTGATGAGCGTCGCTTCCCCGGCGTGGGAGTGCTGGTTGGCGACTCCCGGGAAATCGAGAAGGTCGGCCGCCGACAAGAGCCGGTAGAAGGCCGACGAGGCGTCTGCCATGCCGGAGGGCTTGCGGACGGGCACGACCACCTCCCGGACCAAGGCCTGCAACAGGCCGAAATTATCACCGGAAATCTCTATAGATTCGTCCAAGACCTCGATCAGCACGTCCCCGCCCTGCTTCCGGAAGCCGAGACGTTCGATCGCCTTGGCGACGCGTTCGTCGTCGGCGTTCTTCACCTTCTCCTTGGCCCGGCGGAAGGTATCGATGTCCATGAGCAACGCCGCCACCTCGGTCGTGCAGTATATGCTCGAACCGGACCAATTGAGCCGGGACTCCTTATCCCGGATACGATCAAAGACCGTCGAGATCGGCAGCACGTCATCCCAGAACAGGCGTTTCGCCAGCCGGATCACGTCGTCGACGGAACGAAGGGCGGCGCATTCGTTGAGCGTCTTACGGCGAAGTTTCTCCCAGTCTTTGGCGAGTTTCCGGTAACGGGTATGACGCGCGGAGACGAAAAGCTCGACGATGCGCAGAACCTCGCGGAGCAGTTCGTAGGCCGCCTGGCTCACCATCGCGTCCTGCGGGAGAGGCACCGCCAGGAAAGCCGCCTTGAACGAGTCGCCATCCCACTCGATTTCGGCGCCGTCGACCTCCTCGACCTTGCATTCGCTGAGATAGCCGCAGGCGAAGGCATGCATGATCTCGCCGACGGAGTTGAGGCGGATCGAGACGGGGTGACGTGGATGCCGGACCTGCTCGGCCAACGTGTAGCGCGTGACGCAGCCGGTGCCGTCGCTCTCGTTGTTGAAAGGATTCAGCACGACGGTGTCCGCCGGGCGATCGTCGAAATAAAGGAAGAAGGTGGGCGCGGATTCGTCCCAGGTCAGGGAGGGACTCCCCCGCGAGGTCCGCCCTACATCGAGATAACGGGAAAGCAGCGTCGACTTGCCGGTCTGCGAGGGCCCCCAGACGCCGAGCGCCTTCTTGGCTCCTTCGGCCGAATCCAGAGCCTCCAGCTTGGCCCTGCGTTCGGCGATCGCATAGACTTCCTCGAGCCAATGCCCGCGGGAGAGCGCATATTCATCCTTACGGAGGACGCCGTGGTTCCAATACCAGTCAATGAGAGGGTTGGTTTTCATCAAAGGTTAGTCATCTGCCGGCGGAGACAAAACTGACTTCGAGTGTTTCTCCGTATCCTAGCGAAGTAAGCTTCTTGGCGGAGGCTTCGTCCATGTCGGGTGACTGCAGGGCATGCCCCCATTCTCCGTTGCCATGGTCGTAGGTATTCAGGACGCGTACGTGGACCCTGGTTCCGAAAAGACCCGACTGTCTCAGCAGGAGGATGTTCCCGTTGGCATACGGAGTGGTCCCCACAACGTAGACGTAGCCTCGGTTGGGAATCATCGAGACGACCCTGACCTGCGCGGAATCAGCCGGAGCACGCAGTGCTTCCGCTCCCGGCCAGAACTTGGGCAACTGTTCCGTCACGCTGAGGCGCTCTCTCAGGCCGATGACCGTTGATCTCAGTTCGGCGACGTCCGCCGAGGCTTCGGCGCCGTAGTCCTTGGCCTTCCTGGCCGAAGCCTCCGTCCGCTTGAGCCTATCGGTGGCCGCCGCGGCTTTCTGTTTCTCGCCGGCGAGCTCCGCCTCGAGCGAAGCCTGCCGCTTCATCGCTTCGGCTAGCATCGCGTTGAGTTCGGCGACCCGATCGGCGGCGCCTTTACGCGCAGACTCGAGTTCGCCGGCGACCCGTCCCAGATTACCACGCGCGTCATCGGCATCCCGGTAGGGTTGCCACCAGAATAGGAATGCCGCCAGTAGGCAGACCAGCAGGGCGCCGGCAGCGTAGAGCTGGATGGATCTGGTGCGTTTGACCTCCTTCTCGATGAGTTCGCGCCCGACGACGCTTGGGAAATGATCGGCCAGCTCGGGATAATCGCTGGCGGGCAGCCATTTCTCGTCGCTGACGAAAGACCTGACGCCCGTCGCCTGGATGGACTCATCCGGTTGCAACTTCTGCCCTGCCCTTTTCATGGCCTGCAGCTCTTCAAGCGTCACGCCAGGCAACTCAACGCCGCTCTTTGTTTTTCGCTTATAAATCGCGGGCACGCTCATAGACAGGAAAGGGTATGACTTTCATAGGCCGTTTTCTTGTTTAATCCAGAACGTTCTGAACTGAAGAAAAGCAGAAGGAAGCCCCAAGAAGACGTTGTAGACTCATGAAAAGGCGCGGAACCACAGCCTTGCCCTACGGAGCCCCCTACCGCCACCGGACAAATCAGCAAAGCCCTCAGCGGTTAGCCTTGAAGCAGCCGACCAGGTCGTCACTGCAGTTGCCATAGAACATCCGCTCCTTGGAGCCTTGGGAGAAGGTCAAGGCATACTCGAAGCGGGTAGGCGCGTAATAAGGCTTACCGATCAAGGTGACCTGCACGCGCCGGCCATCATCACACTTACCGACGAACATCGCACCCAGCGAAGAATCATTTCGCTTGGTGCCAAGGTGCCTCATTTCGACCCAATCCGATGTGACGGGATCTTTCACCGAAAGAGAGCCGAGCGCTGTCGTTCGCCAAGTGATCGAGGAGAGGGTCGGCCGACCGGGGCCTGCGCCGTTGATGGACTCCCAGCCAACGGCGGTCGTGCTTACGCCGGCACTGAGCTCTGGCATGAATGCTAGAGCGATGAGGATGAATAAGGTTCGGATGGACGTACGCATATGAATCATCGGGACTCTTTGCCTGCCAGGAGCCCCCTGAGCTCCTTGATAAGCTGCCAGTTCTCTTGGCGGCTCTGATTAAAGAACTGCATCTGCTCCACGACCGGAAGCCGCTTGAATTGCGCCGACAGCATGGTCCGCTGGAGTTCGGCATCGCGGTTAGCGATCTCACTCATGAGCTCCCGCGCTCTGGTTTTTTCCGCAGGATCATGGACGAAGTAGGTCCGCCCAGCCAGCTGACGGTCGGTGAAATCGTGGGCGACCATGAGCAAAGCCTTGTCATTGTCCCGGCAACCTACCGTCGCCAGGCAAACGACCAAGAGAAGGAGGCTGCGCATCATAGTCCGACCGTTGCCTTGAGGGTGCGGGCACGGCTGCGGGCGAAGGAAGTCTCGTCCCGCGTCATCATCCGGTCGAGCCGGGAGAGCTCACTATCGGCCGGATAGGACTGCGAGCCGCCATGCTCCCTTGTGACCAGGAACCAAGCATAGGCCTCAGTGGCATAACTCCCCTCCGCCGGTCGATCAGCCTTGTTCAGATAGAACATCCCCAGGTTATACATCGCCAGACTATGACCATTGGAAGCGGACTTCTTCATCCAGAAGAGCGCCGCATCCATGTCGGACGGCACGCCCTGCCCTCGGCGGTAGGCGATGCCGATGGCCAGCTGCCCCTTGGCGTTGCCTCCTTTGGCCGCCTTCAGATACCAGTATGCCGCCTTTTCTTGATCAACCGGATAACCTTCGTCGCCAGAATAGTAATGATTCCCGAGATTATATTGGGCGAAGGCGACACCCGCCTTGGCCGCAAGTTCAGTGGCGAGATCTCCGGCCGTTGCGGTAGAGAAGAACAGCATCGGCAGGAAGACCCTGAGATAAATCATACAGGAGACTCTGCCCACCCCTGCCCTTTTATCAATCTTATGATAAGACGATTACAGTAAATTATTCTTAAAAAAACCGCGTGCGCGTCCTGGTTGTCTCGGGTGACGATATGGATCGAGAATAAAACAGGCCTTGGAAGGTCAACGCAGCGCCAACGTGCCTCCCATATGACCGCTCATCCCGTAGATCAAATGAGCAACCGTTATCAAATTCCCACCCCCTTACTCCCGGAGTGATCATCGGCCACCATAGGGTTGCCAGTGCTGGCAGCGTATAGGGTCAGAACGCTTCAGAGCGATTTCCGTCGGAAGCGGCCTGCCCCAAACTTAAACTCCAAATCAATCCCCTTGCAATGCTAACAGTTAGTGTTAATGTATCGATATACCCTTAAAAACATGTCGAAGCCCAATAAAGACGCCGTATTGGCAGAATTTAAAGACCGTATCGCCACCGCCAAGGAACACCGGTTCGCCGACCGCATGGAGTTGGCCAGGGCGGAGTATACCCAGGCCCTCGCGTTCGCCGAGGAGCACTTCGGACCCGACAGCACCCAGGTCGATACGGTCTGCCTCGACCTAGCCTTGTTCTACTCTGAGACGAAGGAATCCGCCTCCGAGCTGGCCATGCTCGAGCGCCGCGTCCGCATCCGGAAGGCGGAGGCTGGCATCCCTCAGATCGTCGACGCGCTCCAGGACCTCGCCGAGTGCCACAATCAGCAGGACCACCCCGACGTCGCCGAGACGACCTACCAGGAAGCCCTCGATCTCGTCGATGAGACGATCGAAGCGCACCTCCCTCCCCTGCGCATGACCTTGCTGTACTTCGGGATCTTCCTGAACGACCGCGAGCGCTACGACGACGCCATCGCGGTCTTCGAACGCGGCCTCAAGGCATGCAAGCTCGACAAAGACCCGCCGACGTTCACCGCCGCGCGCACGGCGATGCATCTCGGCGAATCGCTCCTGCAGGTCAAACGCCACGAAGAAGCCCGGGTGCTCATCGACGCCGCCACGCCGGTCGTGACGCATCGCGGGCAGGCGCCCAGCACGGCCTTCGGCAAGACCCTCTACTACCTCGGCAACTACCATCAGCGCGAAGAACGCTTCGCCGAAGCCGAACGCGCTTACGATCTGGCCATCCTCCAGACGCATAGCGCCCGCAGCATCAGCTTCCGCAACCTCGCCTACATCCAGCAGGCCGCGGCCTCCAACGACCTCAAGATGCAGAAGCCCGGCCGCTCCGAGGGTCGCCTCCAGCAGGCCGTCCGCATGCTGCTCAGATCGCAGCAGGAAGAGCACCATCCCGACGTCCTTTCGGTCAAGCAGGACCTCGTGAACATCTACATCCCCGCCAAGCAGTACGCCAAGGCCGAGGCCGTCCTCGAGGAGATGGCCGCCGCCACCGAGCACCCCGAGTTCAACGACGATCGCGCCAAGGAACGTTACCTTAATAACCTAGGCTTCGTCCAGGTGCACCTCGAGGAATTCCCCAAGGCCGAAGCCAATCTCCGCCGCGCGCTCCTCTCCGCCGGCGAGGACCACGGCTGCTACGTCATCAAGAATCTCGGGCTCATGTACCAGAAGATGGGCTACTCCGCCGAAGCCATCCGCGAATACCGCAAAGCCCTGCCGCTCTTCGAGGAACACTTCTCGAAGGATCACCCCGTCGCCGAATTCATCCGCGGCGCCCTTGCCGAACTCGAAGGTAATTCCATCTAATCCGCCACCCGCCACCTGTATCGGCAAGTTCGCCTCTGATGTGTTACCAACCGCCAACCGCTAACCGCCAACACCTAATCTTTGCACCTTTGCACAGGCCGTAGGCCGATTTGCACTTTTGCACCCCTTAACTCCATGCCCTCCACTCTCGCCTCCATCTCCACCCTCCTCGATTCCGCCGACATCAGACATCGCCTGAAGGATGAAGTCATCCGCACCAGCTTCGTCACCGATGTCTACACGGACGAAGACGGCGACAATAGCGTCAACATCATGATCCGGCTCGATGAGGACGGCGAACTCCTGCGCGTCCAAGCCCCCATGGCCTATCGCATGCCCAAGGACGCCTCGCCCGAGACGCAGGCCGCCGTTCTCCGCACCATCAATCAGCTCAACTGGGAATCCAAGATCCTCCAGGTCGAGATGGACCTCGAGGACGGCGAGATCCGCTTCGGAGCCGACTTCCCGCTCGAGGACGGCCAGCCAACCGAGAAGCAGGTCTCCCGGCTCGTCCGCCTCATCCCATCGCTGATCGACATCGCCCATCTCCACCTGCGTGATGCCCTCGAGAAAGCCATCCCCATGCCGACCGAGGCCGAGATCAGCCGTCGCTTCGAAACGTTCCTCCGCGCCCGCGCCTGAGGTAACTCCAACTAGTCGTTTCCCCATGAGCCTGTTCGAGCCCCGCATTCCCCGAGACCTCGCCGTGCGCCTTGGCGAGGAAGCCGTCGCCATCTCCAAGGCCGGGAAATACGTCGGCCCAGCCGGCGAAGTCGAGATCACGGCCCACGTGACCGCCTCCCTGAAGAAGACCCGTTACTACGCGCCTGAGCATGTTCACCCAGCGCCGCAGAAGGGCCCCCACCAGACCCAGTTCGAGGTCACCAACGAGACTACCCTCTCTGCCCATCGCCGTCATCAGGCTAAAGGACACAACGTCGTCTCCCTTAACTTCGCCTCCGCAACCCATCCCGGCGGCGGCTTCCTTAGCGGCGCCCGCGCTCAGGAGGAATACCTCTGTCGTTCCAGCGCCCTCTACCTGACCCTCAAGGATTGGCCCATGTATGGCTACCATCGGGCCCAGGGCGGGTGCCTATACAGCGACGCCATGATCTACTCTCTGGACGTCCCCGTCTTCCGGGATGACGAACATGACCTGCTCCCCTCCCCTTACCACGCCTCCTTCATCACGTCTGCCGCTCCGCTCGCCAAGCACGCCAGCCCGGCGGAGTCCGCCCAGCTGCCGACAATCCTGCGCAAGCGTATCGCCAAGATCCTGTCCGTCGCCCAATCGCACGGGCACGACTCCCTGATCCTCGGCGCCTGGGGTTGCGGCGCTTTCGGTAACGACGGACATCAGGTCGCCGAGCTCTTCCATCGAGCCCTAACCGTCGACTTCGCCGGGGCCTTCAAGGAAGTCACCTTCGCCATCGTGGATACCTCGCCCGAGGAGCGTTTCATCAGTCCCTTCGCAAAACGCTTCGCCGCTCCCGGACAACCCGACGAAGAAGTGGACATCAATCCGCTCTGGGAGATCGTCGGCAAGGAAGTGGTCGGCAAGGCCAACGACGAGTGGAGGCTCGTGCGCTCGACCAACCCGCAGGTCACCCACTTCCTCCAGATGGGCCTGCATGGCACCAACATGAAGTGCCTCTTCATCCCGAAGAAGGGAGAGGAGGCAGGCACCGGCCAGGTCATCCTCAACGTAGGGGCTAACGATCTCAAAGGCCTCCTCGATTACGCCGCCGCCCATCCTGAGGCCATGCGCGTACCGCCCTTGAACTTCCCGCTCAATCTCGAAGGCAACGGGGACAAAGCCGGCGAACCCACGCGCTGGGAAAACGGCGGAGCCGTGTTCGCCCATGCCCATCTCGTCTCTCCCGCCGGACCCGAGCTCTATAGTCGTATCGGCCCTTGGTACGCCGCCGCCCTCGAAGGGATCTGGGACCTCATCGGCAAAGCCGCCCGCTGGCATCAGGAACGGACGAAATGAGCAGCGAACGGGAATTCCGGGATAAGTGGCAAAGCCGTATCGACGGCTGCGGACCATACTGCAGCTGCCTCGTGATCATCATCGTCCTGGCCATCGCCTTCTTCGCCTTAGTACTCCGCTGAGCGCGGACAAGAATGGGTTCTGACCCTAATAATGGGGTCTGACCCCATTGTGAGTGGTAGCCTGACCCTTTATGGCTCAGCGAACTGCCGCTTGGCATCTTCCAAGAGGAGAATCTGATTAGCCCCGCGCAAGGAGGCGTCGGCCAGATACTTAGTCGCATCTCTAGCCTCTTTGATGTTAAGACACGCAAAGGGTCTCTCCATGATCAAGGTCAGCTCCTTGGTCTCGGCTTCATGCAGGAGAATAAGGAGTTCTGCCAAGATCCGCTCGGAGAGCCTAGGATTTCCCAAAGAACGCCGAAGAACTTCTTGGTTTGGTCCGCCGTCATCCATGACGGGAAACCTAGGGAAGACACCCAACCAGCGAGACCGAATAATTTCAAAAGTGATAGGCTCTAGATAATCATGCGGACGGTTTAATCCCAGCTGATCGATGCACTCGATGAAGCGCACTCGTGACAGAGCTTCACGGACCCTGGAGGATGCCGAAAGGAAAGGCACTCCATCCTCAACGACCAAGGTGGCGGAGTCAGGGCCGTCCTTGAATCGGAATTCCACGGTTACCATGCAAGGGCAAGCACGATGAAGATAAGAATGCTCTTCTTGGCTCAAGCGACGACCTTCGGCCACATTACGGACCATCTCAACCGCACGCCCCATGGAAGTCTTGCCCAGACCACCAGGACAAAGCCACTCCCTGCACAATGGAGACAGAATGTTCACGTCCGGGTTGATCAAGGAAAAGTTGGCCTCTGCGGCCTCGGAGAAGGCTCCGAATACGGCTAACCGGATAACAGAGATGAAGGAGCGTCCCACGAGCGCAGGAGCGTCAGGCTGGGACACTTTCCCGGCAAGCCCAGGGCGATGAGACACCGAGCAATACCAAACCCTGAAGTTGTAGGAATCATGCGCTGCCCGTGCGCACATCCGATTAATTTCATCCATCCTTTTTCGCTTCTCTTCATTTCGCCTCAGGAAGGGCTCGGCATCTCCGACTGAACACCATGAATTCGCGCCGACGTGACACCATTCATCATCAGAGAATACCCCACCCTGATCGCGCATGGTCAGGTAATCATCCCTATCAAATGATCCCAACAACTTGCCGCTTCGTCTCAGAAAGATATGCATACGAGGTAATGTCCGGAGTAATTAACCTCTTTTAGAGTTAAATAAAATCTGGTTGGTTTCAATAGCCCAGAGCCTGATATCGAAAAGATTATGTACGGGACGATAATGGGGTCTGACCCTATTACGAGTGGTAGCCTGACCCCATCTGCAACTGGATGGCTGAAGGGGTCAGACCACTATGTAGTAGCCTGACCCTTTTTGGGTTTGGTGAGGTGGGCGATGGGGCAAGTTGCGGCCATGGGCGCGGAAGGCGCGAGGGAGCGCGGCAGGCTGAAGGATCAGCCTGGGGCGGTCGCAGCCTGAAACGAAAATCGCGTCATTCAGGCACGTTTTGGTACTGCGATCCAATGGTACGGCATGACCCCGTGTTCGGTTTGGACCTAGGAGACGGGACAAAACTTGTATTAAAAGTCTAAGCGATAACACTTCAGGAACTCCTCTGGCACCCCCATAAGAAAAGGTTATGCTTAAAACAGATTTCTTTAGCCCGAACTGCGAAGACGAAGCGCTGACGAGAGTCGACGCAATCATAGCACACGGGAAAGCCAGGCTGATGATGGCAGTATGCTATGTAACCGCCTACGGAGTCACTGAACTACTCGATAGGCACAGCGAGATATTAATTAAAGAAGGCAGCTTCATCATCGTCGGAGACTCGCCGCCTACGGACGCACGCGCCCTTAACATATTCGCGGAGAATCACCCTAACGGCTACGTCCATGTCAGGTACTACAAGGCAAAAGCATCGGGTTACGAATGTGACAGTCCAAGAATGACCGGACTGATGCACGACAAACTCATCTACGCAGACGACGGCACCACGGCGAAAGTATGGAATGGTAGCCACAACTTCACCAAGGCAGCGCTCAATGCCGTAAACATCGAAGCGGCAACCATCATAGAAGGACCGGTCGACGACCCTTTCTTTGAAGACGTCAGGAAACACCTCATGACCATCAGTGACCTGAGCATCGAAGGGCCGATTCCCGAGCCGGATATCGACGAGGGCACGCCCCTCATATACCTGGAAGCGAGCGCGACAGACAAAGTGTTGGCACAACTTCGAGAAGGTATAATCAACATCGCAGCGCACTTCCTTCACGGGAATTACGATGAATTATGCACACCGCCACAAATAATTGACCCTCAGGTCAGGCTCTTGATCTACCGTCCGTCTCATCTTACCCCCAAAGGCCCCACAGCCCGCCCCATAGCGGCATTCAGATGTAGTATTTTCAACCAAACCTTCACGAATCACCACGAAAAGCATTACGGAGATCCGATCGATGTCCCGGATATCAAGTTTGATATCGAGGAAACATACGGTCCGATGAGTCCGCTTAAGGTAGTGAAGCCAAAAAGAAAGCGTAACTCATGGACCGTTTGTGGTCTCACCGTTCTCTCCGAAACAAGCATCGATGAGGAAGTGCACCTTCCTCGCGCCGTAAAACCACCGGCTAGAATCACAGTGAATACAATTAGCAGAAGAATTAGGCGTCTCACGGAATCACCTGAGCCGGAAGAAATCGCAAAGATAAAGATCCAAAAAGAACCTACCAACGACCTGAATGTTCAGGCATACCCAGCTACACACGGCGCACTCAAGCCTGCCTTAGAAGAAATCTTCCCGAAATCTCGTTACCGCATCAGATTTCGCAATATCGGGGGACAATACCCTTTCATGCATGCAGGCCAGTTCTACAAAAAGCGCCCCAGGAAAAGCGCAACCTCGACCGAGGGCGGCGATACCAGCTCAACTTGAGAAGACCTGGCGGCGGTGCCAGGCGAGGTGGGCGGGATCGGGGCGGAGGGAGGCCTGGGGCGCGAAGGAGAGCGGGCGGCCGTCGAGGTCGGCGAGTTTGAAGTGGGAGCCGCCGGGGAGGATGGATTCGGCGATGTCGGACTTGGCGACTTGGATGCGGAGGTTGTCGTCGATGGTCCAGAGGCCTGCATCGAAGAGGTCGTGGGCTGTCGGATCAATAATGGGGTCTGACCCCATTAATAGGGCCTGACCCCATTATGAGTGGTAGCCTGACCCCATCTGCAACTGAATGGCTGAAGGGGTCAGACCACTAGGGTGTAGCCTGACCCTTTTGACTACCCTGAGCGATAGCGACCGGAAGCGGCCTGACCCCATACTGAATCGACGGGTAATGGGCCGCGAATAGACCTGGCTGCAGTAAAGATTTGCTGGAGTGCTTGGTTAGCACGCGTGCAAAACGATCAGGACCGGGGGCGGTCGCAGCCTGAAACGAAAATCGCGTCATTCAGGCACGTTTTGGTTCAGCGATTCAAAGGTACGGCCTGACCACGCGTTCGGCCACTGCCTGAAAGGCCTGAGTTTGGTATCAGGCCTCAGGAGTAACGGCCTGACCCCTTGGATTAGGGCATAGCCCCTGAAGGGTAACCTGTTTGGATTTAACGACGTCTTCGTGGCAACAGGAGTCATGCCCCGATCAAAGCGAACGCTCTCCAACCAAGGCCTCTATCATGTCTATAACCGAGCGGAGCTCGGCCAGCCCATCTTCGAGTCAGACGGCGCCAAGGCCGTCTTCCTTGAGACTATCCTTCGGGTGAGCGAGACGCTGACTTGGGAACTCCATGCCTATGCGATCATGACCAACCATTTCCATTTGGCGCTCACGACGCCCCAGGCGGACATCGAAGTAGGCATGCATGCCCTCCTGTCGGGCTTCTCGAACAAACACCGCGCCTACCGGGGGACAATCGGCCACGTCTTCCAATCTCGCTACCGCGCAGACCACTACCCGCTCGGCCAGCTGGCTGGAGACAAGGTCGACTATGTCCACTACAACCCCGTCGCGGCAGGAATCGTGTCACTGGATGAACTTCGGCATTACCCATGGAACAGTTACCGGCTGATCTGGCAGCCCTCCCTGCGTGGCCGTCTGACAATCGGGCCGATGCTGGGAGCGTTGTACGGACTCAAGGACGACCCTGACGGCTGGCACGCCTACGAAGAAAGACTGCGAATGCGCATGGCATCGGCCGAACGTAGCCTAACCGATGACGAGCTTTTCGGTTTGGCACGGAAGACCAAAGCCGGGGCACTACCCGAGGCGGTCGGTCTACCCGTGCGAACCGGGATGTCATCCGATGGCCACCGACAGGAACGTGCCGCCGAACAAGAACGCATCCTAGGCGAAGCGCTCGCCGCCGCCGGCATCCTGCCGGAAGATCTTCCCAGCCTCGGCAAGAGCGCCGCCGTCAAGGTCGCGATTGCGCAGGCCATTCGGGCTAACACCTTGGCGAGTTCGGCATGGTTGGCCAAGGCCCTGCACCTCGGTAGCGCCGCCAACGTGCGCAGGCTTCTACGCCAGGCCAAGGGGTCAGGCCGTTACTAAACCTGCCTGATACCAAATCCGCACTTTATCTACGGATTTAGTATCAGTGTCCTAAGAGTAACGGCCTGACCCCGTATTCGGCCCCCCATGGGGTATGGATCGGAAGAATAGAAATCATAGATAACCCGCCCGCAAGCAACTGGAATCCTATATCAATGATATATACTTAGTAACAGTATCCCTTCAGGGCCGTCTAAACCAGCCGGCGGTCCGGCAGACCTGGCCTGCTGGCGGGTGATATCTCACTGCTGGCAACGCAAACGTCAGATCACCTAGAGCCTGGTCTTGATCTAAATTACATTAGGTTAAATCTAAAGCGGTGATTCATATTTCCCATAAGTACGTAGACCTCCCCAAGGCCAACCTCACGGTCGGCGCCTTATACTGCAATAAGCCGGATGCGCAGTTCGGAGGGCATCCGCTTGGCAAGCTGGGACTGCTCGGACAAAACGTCGGCGGCTTCAGATATAATAGCGACGCAGCCTATTGCATCCTTACCTATACGGGCGAGAAGGCCCAATGGCCCGACTGCGTAGATCCAAGGAGCGGAATCGTCCACTACTATGGCGACAATCACGGGAATAAGGATGGCAAACTGCTCTCCACCCGTGGAAACCACTTCCTACACGAACAGAACAAGCTGCTCCAGGAAGGTCGTTACGGCGAAATGAAGGTGTTCCTAGTCTTCGAATGCGTCCCCAAGACGGGCTTCATCTTCCGTGGCTTGGCCGTCATGGGCATGCCCTCCGGAAGAACAAAAGACTGCCTCCAGATCGTGAAAGCTACTCTCGACGACGGGAGAGTCGTAGATAATTACCACGTCACCCTTACCCTCTTGAACATCGGAGAGCTGAGCAGGGACGATATAGACATGCTGAATATCTCCGCCTTTCCCATCTTCGGGAGGAATTGCCCCTTACAGGCTTGGCGCGAAAGCGGCGCCATCAGGCCTCTTCAAAGGAAGGGGTCGTAGTACCTTATTGAGCCTTGTCCCCGGGATGTAACCGCCGCCCGGAAATTTCAAATATTGTTGTCTAAATAATCCATTAGCCTCCGATAGCGAACGGTTATTCATATGAAGTCCTACGAGGAGATGCTCACCCCTGCGGCGTTGAAGCTCATGCAGGAGAAGCTGCGGACGATGGAAATCGGGGAATTCACAAAGGACCCTCGGATCGGCCGAATCTTCAGCCGATATAGGAATGAGACTGGAGGAATTCTGCTGGATCTCATGGAGAGGAAGATCCGGATCGGCCTGCCTAACTGGAATCCGACTTCTGAAAGGCGTTTTCAGGTCGAACTTGATAAGCTCCTGCGACGTATCGACGCGCACCTGACCATGCCGGAGAGGTACGAAGCGAATAGCCTGCTGCCTTCATTGACGCCGGAACTTGCCGATAGCCTACGAAGCATCGGGATGGACCAAATAACGCCGATCGTAAGGCTTAACACCTGCTACAACGCATCAGGCGTACTCAGCCTATACGAGTTCGCCTACCGGACCAACCGAATGAAGCTAAGGGGATGGGGTGTGAAGTCCGAACGCCAGTTCATCGAAGCGCTCACCGGACATGTGTCAATTGGTTCGCCAGCCAGGCTGAAGACGGAGGAGCCCACTGCCCTGCTCCGACTAGAGCAAGACATGTCCTCATTCATGGCAATCAGCGACGAGTCCCTTAACCTTTTTTACCTTCGTTATTTCGATAAAATCCAGAAAGCAGTCAGCGACCTGGGACGCGAGGAACTGCCAGTCTCGCAGATCGCCGCAGAGCTTGGTCTGACGTGGCCGTTCAAGCACCGCCACAAGCAGCTTAAGGAATTTCTATTTAAAGAAAAGTCATCCCTGTTCCACACCCCTAGGATCGGCAAAAAGAAGTACCGCCAGATCATCCTAAGCCTTATCTGGGCAGCGAAGGGATCGAAACGGAACATGGATAGGTTCAGTGAAATGTCTCCGGATGAGCTCATGGAGGCCAGCCCACTTTCAGATAACGAAAAGCAGGCCCTGACGCTTAGATTCCTTGGAGAGGAGCCAAGGACGCTAGAGGAGGCCGGACGCATCATGAACGTGACTCGCGAACGTGTCCGGCAGCACCAGAAAAATGCTGAAACCAAACTTCGAACTTTAGGCATCAATCAGTTCGCCAGGGATTGGCTCCGCCGAAACTCGTCCAAGATCTGGGCGATGCTAAGCGATGATGATGGCGCTTCAGTCGAACCTGGTAGCCTCAAGGGAGGAGTCCGAAAATGCGTCCCAGGTGAAGTCCTTTTGGCGACCGTGTTGTCGGGGTGGAGTCTGGACGACGTCCTTAGCCTCGAAGGCGATCCGGTAGACGACTGGTGGGTAAAGAAGGCTAAGGATTGAAGCCAGCCTTTGTGGCAGACTCCCAGATCGACGCAGCCCACTTGACCTGGGCTGCGGTAAACTCCTGCTTCTTTCTCAGGATAGCCGATACCCCCTTCATAAACCTGCGTGATTTCGCATCAAAGTCGTCACGATCCATAGACCATCTGGTCATCTCAAGCCAAGCGGCGGCATCACACATTTCCTTCGGTAGTTCTTTGCTGCCAGACTTGGACTTCTTCGAGCCTGTGGCCGGCCCCTTACCAGGCTTCGGCCCAGCACCCCTGAGTCCATCTTCCTCGCCAAGCTCGATGGGGATGGACTTTCCGGCGAAGGACTCCCAGCAGCGGTCCTTCTTCGCCCACTCGGTCACGTTCAAAACCCCGGGAGGGGTGTCGTTGATGTGCTCGAATGCACGTTTTGCCAGAACTGTGAGGACCTTCTTCATATTAGCGCTCACGCCTTGGTTTTTCCAAATATGATGGAAATCTAATCGGGTGCCGACCTTGGTATAAAGGTAAGCCAAGCCGTAGGCAACGACGTTGGCTTTATATCCACCTTGCTTAAGCCCTTTGACGACATCTTCCATGCTTCGGACAAGGATTAGTCGCCCTGTGATCTCCTTGAAGGCCTCTTCGTCTACCTTGGGATTCTTCTCGGAGATCTGCTCCATGAAATGGACAAAGTTCTTCTCGCCACCCTTGCTGACGACTTGAGGTTCACACCAAAAAGTGACTTCAGACTTACCTAGATCCACTTTGGTGAACATCTGTTCGGGCGGATTCTGACGAAGCCAAGCAGCGCCAGGATGGTTACCGCGATCGATCATGTATGCACCGCGAGCTCTCTCGTAATACCAACGCGTCGGAGCTGATCCGTCTCCCTTGACGGGGGTGTAGATAGAGCGGGAAAGCTTCTCGAGTTCTACATGGTAAGGCTGATTAGCACTCAGGTCGGTGACCTTGACAGCATTCTGACTGTTAGAGTAACGCGAAATCGCCGAAACTAGCTCGACCATAGTCTCCGATGAGAGGGGTACCGTGAGTTTGAATTGAACACGCAGATCGGACACATCCCTTCCCTCCTTCTTGAAGGCATGGAAGATAGACCCAGAGGTCTGGGCGCCGTTTACGATCTGGAGTTCGGTGATTTTCTCGATCTGGCATTGTCCGGACTGGTTTAATCCGCTGATCTGAACCGACTTAGCCGTCAGCGAGAGCCCATTGTTATAGGCAAGAAAACGACCCGGGGCATCCTTGATCGTCGTCTGGATTCCTGAGTTCACCTTGCCTCGAGCTTGGAGATACATTCGCACGTTCTGCTCGATCAACCGTGACGAGTGCTTGGCGTACATATCGGCCAGAATACGTCCGGTAATAAACCCGACATAGCAGATGTACCCCCCTTTCGGCTCCAACATCTTCAAAGCCGGAACCGTGGAGCCATGCTCTTCTTTGAAGTCGATGATGATCTCATCTCGTTCGGAGCCGGAGATCATCTGTTTATGCAGACGCTCGATGTCCCAAAACTGAGGCGAAATGGTAAGCCCGTCGATGTCCTTTGAATAGACTGATACGCGATCGCATTCGCCGTCCGTGAAAACGAATACGTTAACCGCAGTGATGTAGGTCCTGGCGCCGTAGATGGCCTTAGCAGCCGCGTGGGGAGCAAGGGCCTCGTCTAGTTCCTCGTAAAACGGCGCATCGTTATCGACAACAGATCGCTTATAAAACCGGAAGGCTTTATCGAAAGCGGCTTTAATGTCGGTACTGCTCACCTTAGCTCCGACGGCATCTGACTTTACGACGGTGAAAAGATGAAGTTCGGAGTTATCCTCAGAAAGGTAGTAGCCATTGATGGAAATCTCCCCTTGGCCTGGGCACGCCTCGGCGTAATAGGAACAAGGCTCGAAATCGAGCAAGCCTATCTCAGCATCTTTCAGATATTCGAAGAACAATTGGGCGACCGCGGCGCAGTGGAAAGCCTCAGGGGCGTCCCCGGCGACGTTCATCTTGTCGACTTCAAGCTGAACCTGTGCTTCAAAACTGGCGATGAACTGCTCCTTTTTCATTTACGTACGCTGAGAGATTCCAAGACGGCTACTTCTGAAATCAAGAACGGCTCACAGGAGCCGGCGTCGACTTCATAGGATACCTTACCGAGCCCAGCGGGTAGCTGGCTTTCGATGATTCTAGGAAAACCCTCCTTAACGTCATAGACGAATCGCTCCCGGACGGCGTATTCCTCGCCCAAGTAATACGACTCATGGTGATCATGATAGCCTACGCGAGTGAGTAAATTGTTGAAATCCAGCAGCACCAAAGGATGTGACTGAAGCTGAGTACGTAATTGAAAAACCGCCCTCGGCAGAGTCACTCCTTGGGCGGGCTTCTCGTCGACCGAGAAACGGACCAGAAACAGCCTATTCAGGTTGCGCGTCTCCAGTTGCCGTTCGCTGGAAATCTTGATGCGTTGAGGCAAAGAAGAACGGGTCGCCTTCACCTCGATGGCACAGCCTTCAGCCTGGAAGTCTTGGGGGGCGGCCTTAGGACCGGTCCATGCCTTGATGGCGGCTTCCGGCCCGAGCGAGCGAATGAGCCAGTTCTTGAGCACCTCCAGCTCGGCGAAGAGCCCTACGCGCGCTTCCGGCCCTAGTGGGCCGCCATTACTGGTGAAGAGGTTCTGGAGTTTCAGGATCGAGGTAATGATCGCCTCGGCAGCCTGACGCTCTCCCACACCCTTGGGGGCCTCATGAGCGACAAGGAGCAGGACGGCTTCCGCAATCTTCGCCAAATCGGTGCCGTGGGCGTCTACGACCGAGATAGCGATATAGTCCACCCCGTTGAAATGTACCGACTTGGCTTCGAAACCTCGAAGCGTAGGCAGTTTCCCTCCCTTGGGTTGATTGGCCGGCGAACAGCAGACCAACAAGTGCGCCTTGAGGTCGTCTGAGGACACCGCACAGACGGTAAGGCAATCAGGATCTTGAGAAGAATTACGGATGATGAACCCGGAGCTGATCCCCTGGGTGCGGATTTCCTCCCGCAGCGTTTCGTACATGTTCATAGTTTAGTCTTGGAGCTGGGCTGTGGGAACCTCGTCGTCATCATAGTACCCTTCGTCGATATCTGCGATCCCAAGCATTTCGCGCTCGAAGATCGCGTTGGTAACATATTCGACAGACGCGACATTGTCTGAGGCGGCAAAACTAATCGCCAGTCCTACCACCGGGGCGGGAACATCGTAGTCCTTCTGACCGTCAGTAGGGATGAACGGGTAAATGACGAGCAAAGCCTCATTTTCGGCGCGAACCAAACGGCAGTCTGAACCATTGGCACGTTCAGGGAGCTTTTCACCCTCCTCGAAACGGGAATGAGTCAAAGCCAAGGCAAGGTCGCCACGCGTCCGGCCCACGTGCTTGTCGATGAGATCGTGGTGGGCATCCAAGCCCTTCTTGCCCTTCAGTGAAAGCACTACCTCTGGCGTAATGACATCCAGATCGATATCGATCGAATGGTCACCAGGATTGATGATGTTGTGCTTATTGGGCGAGAAGTCTTCTGGGTTGAACGTATCACCATCAATGCGGCGACGAAGGGGGGCCATGGAGTTCCCTGCCACCACGAACTTATGTGCATCAGGGGCACGCCGAGGGTCGGTCGAAGCGCAGACGATCGTCCACTTCTCCGCATAGCCGGTTTTGTCGACCCTCTGCTTATCTAAGAATGAGAGGATCGCCTGCTTCGTGAAATGATTCGTACGATAGGGAATCGAAAGAGTTGCGATGAAGTCACGCACTGCGCTCATGCTGAGGCCACGTTGCATGAGATAATTCCCCTTGAGCGCCCAACCAGGAGTGGTAGACATGAAGTCCTGCAAGGCGGAGAAATTTCCGCTAATCGCCGACCTTTCGAACTTGTTCGTCTGAATGAGTTGGAACGCGAAACTAAGTAATCGCTTCGTACCGCTACGCATCTTGGAAAGCGCGGTGATCCGGAGGCCATGCGGATGGCTTCTCACCTTGAGCCCATACTCGATCGGGGTCTGCTTGGCTGCGAACATCTTCACGAACTCCATGCGGAGTTCGCGGTCAGCCAGGGCGATATGCTTATACCATTCGATGAGCTGACCGGAGGTGTAGATACGACAAACGTCGACATAGCCATCCTTGTAGCCGAACCAACGCCCCATCTGCATGAGCGTGTCGTACATCTTGGAGGTACGCAGGAAGTAGCTGACAGAAAGCGATTCAAGGGTGAGACCTCGGGAGAGTTTGTCTCCGCCGATGGCGATCACGCTGAGGCCATTCTCGCGATGCTTATCATAATCAAGGAACTCACCGCTCTTTCCATGGATGTTGCGTACGTCAATCTTGAGCAAGACGTGGTGCAGCTCATCCTGGACCTCACCCCACGAGACGGAATGACCTCTGTCAGCCAAGGGCATCTTCTCGAAAGTATTGGCGTAGTCACTATCCCAGACGTCCTTGAACTCGGCGAGGACCGACTTTGAACCCGTACGGATGGCGGCCTCCAGGCGATCTTTCTCTGCTTTAAGCAGGATATGATAACGATCCATCACGTCGGTGAACCTGGACAGGTGCACGAGCATGGAGTCATGCTTGGACATGCTGACCGACCGGCGACGCACGTTACGGACTGCACACGTGATCACGAAAGCCTTGATGGCGGTGTGCAATGATTTCGGAAGCGCCTCCGGCACGAAATCGATCTTATGCTTAGGCGGTACAAGGACCTCGAAATCCTTGTCGATCACATCGAGATTGCGGACAATCGGCAGCCCATCGACTCCTTCAATGCCGCTATCAGGATCGTCATCGCTCCCGAAGACCTTGGCGACACCCACATAGTTGTCCGGAGCCGGGATATTAACGATGAAGTTACGTGGGAAGATGTTCTCCGCGTCGTCAGAATCGGAGAACAGGTTGGCGTAGGGTGTTGCCGTGTAGCCGACGTAACTGGACTGCTGAAAAACCGTCAGCAACTCGACCAAGGATTTGTTGATCGATGTACGCTCGGTCTTGCTGGTGTTGATGCTAGCGTGGTCGGCTTCGTCATCGATGAGCAGCATCGGACAACCTGAAATCCATTTCTCGTCACCATCCTCACGATTTGGTCGGCGCAAATCGGCCGGCTTGGTCGAACCTGCCACACGCATGACCCACTTCCTGAGGTTCTTGAGAATGGATGCGTGCTTCTTGACGACTAAAATGACCGGGTCGCTGCCGATAGCAACGTTCTGTCCCTGCAATGCCTTCGCGCTGAAATCCCTGTCATAAGTGGTCAGCTGCTGCACCACGGGAGCGGAGCCAAAAGCGCCCACGCCGAACAGCATGCCCGTGGCAGCGTCCGCACGAGTGTCACGGCCGACGACACCTGAGTCGATTCGTCCCTGGGTCTGAGTGCGCAGGTTGTCATGAACTCCGGCGACGACGACGATGAGCTTGTAGCCGGCATCGACGGCCTTGTTGATCAACCCGCAATAGTTGGCGGTCTTTCCCGATTGTACGCTGCCGACGACAAGCCCGCGTACGGTCCACATACCCTGACGCGTCGGATCCTCCAAGAGACCAAGGATTTGGTCAGTTACCGTACTGACCTTTGCCACGACTGGATCCGGCATCCCATCTTCGTCCAGCATAACCTGACGGTAGCGATTCCAGTGTGACCAATCGATGTTCGGACGACGCTTATAAAGCCATTCGATATGCGACTTGTGGTCACCGGTGAGCACAAGGGAATCCCCGACCAAACGCGAGTAACTATAGAAAAGGTAAGCGACCACGGACTTCTTGACCTTTTCGTCTACCAATGCGGCCGCGTCAGGATCGCCCAATTCGAGCATCTGAATTGCCTTTTCGACCGCGGAGATGACCTCAGGCTCAGAGGGTACTTTGATTTCGCGGCTTTTAAGCAGCCTGTCCAACACCACGCGTGCGTTGGTCTTCAGGGCAGGAGTAGGATCGTTTTCCATGATTAGAGTTGAGCAATGGTTTCGGGGAAGTGGCTAAAAGGGTAGGTCTTCTGGAGCATGTCCTTGGCTTCGGCATCATCGTCGCACATCGACCGATAAACCGCGAAAGCCTCCCGGAATTTCTTGAGGCGCACCTCATCGGTATCCCCTTCGAAGGCGCCGGCGACAGAATCGGGCTTATTGCTGTTTGCCAGGCCGATGTCTGCGGTAGGCAAAGTCTGCTCGAGAAGATCCATCAGGAGGTCCAAGGCCTTCTTGTCTTTCACGCTTTCGCGGACCCGCTTGTAGAGGTGGTGCTGTTTATTGACCAAGAAGTAGGTCAGGCCGCCCTCGGCTTTCTCCATCTTGGTCCAAGCGAACTCGATGTCGCCCTCCACAGTCGAAGCCAACGCCTTACGGCCGCGATGGCGGTAGATCATGTAGGCGCGCTCACGGAGGGCTTCGGCGGCCTTCTTGAGCCGGTCCTTCACGCCGTCCGGTAAGGAAACGTTGGTCTTGGTCACGCTGACGCCGAGATCGAGGTCCAGGCTGTTGGGAACCTCCACGGCGATGCGGGCGAGCTTATAGTGGTCGGCAGGCCGGAGCATACCCAGCCACCCACCGGCGACGATGATACGGTCGCGACGATAGACATAGAAGCCCTGCTGTGCGTACCAGCCAGCCGGGCCTCCAACGGACTCAGCCAACTGCTGCGAAAGCCGCTTCGGATGCGGCATGATACCACAGGTCAACTTAATGACCTCCCCCTTGTATTTGAAGCTTTCCGCCGGGACGAGCTCGGCCGCCGGCTTAGAAGACAAGGGATTCCAGGCTGGTACCTTCACCCTGCCCACGCCGATCGAGACGTTGCCCTTCTCGATGAAGCGGTGAAAGACCATGCCCAAGTGGTTGAGAGCCTCGCTGAAGCTAGCATTGAAAGAAGTTTCGGAACGGGTGTTACCGTCGATCCCACCCGAAAGAAGGGTGTCCATCTTCTCCCAGACGACAATAGTTCCACATTCGCGCTTCTGAAGTTCGTCGCATAGGCCGTCGACCAGAGGGCCTTCGCCACGGGTGAGGATCCATCGATCACGCGAAGAGATGACGTCGACATCCCAGCAACGAGCCACGACGGACGCACCCTTGGCTTTAGTGATTACGGTCACCTTCCGGCAGGCCCAGATCGACGCCGTCTTAAGTCCGAGACCGAAGCGCCCGAGATCCTTGGCCGCACGTGTCTCCCTAGGGCTCTTGCTTCCGAAGCGCATGGCGTTGGTCAACTCCTCCTCCGTCATCCCCTGGCCGTCATCGGAGACGGCAAGGGTGGACGTAGCACCGGACCAGTTCACCTTGATGTCGATGTTCTTGGCCTCCGCCGTGATGCTGTTGTCGATCAGGTCCGCCAAGGCGGACGGAAGGCCGTAATCGAAGGCACGCAGGCTCTCGACGCTGGCTTTGGCGGAAGGGGGTAACTCCTGCTCGGACATCCACGCGTTATGCCCGGACAGCCCTAGCCCGCCAACCTAAACCTTATTTTTCTTATAAAAGTTACCCTCGGAGCGCCGCCCAGACCCGCTGGCCGATCTGGTAGGCCAGGTAAGGGGGGACCGCATTACCAACCTGGTGGTACTGCTGGGTCCGGTTACCCATGAAGAAGTAGTCATCGGGGAAGGTCTGGATCCGAGCGGCTTCGCGCACCGAGAAACTACGTCTTTGGCGAGGGTCATAATGAATGTAATAGTGACCGTCTTTAGATATGTGAGAGGTAATCGTCCCAGACGGCTTCTTTGCGACTTGAACCTTAAATCTATCAACAAAAGAGGCAACCTTACCCGTAGCCAAGTTGGCATGCTTAGGCAAAAGCCGCCGCTTAGCACTTTCGGGTATCTCATTTATAGTCGGACTCCGGCCAAGCTTCTTTGCACGCTTTGCCCACCACCGATAGCGCTCCAAATCAGATGCCATGTGAGATCTTGCCTCATGATTAAGAACAATCTTCGCGAACCCTGGCACCTTTGGATTGATGAAAGCAGCAAGAGCACGCGGCATACCTCTCCGGCGAGTGGTTATCTCCAGACACTGGCCACCGATCTTGTCCTTGTTATAATCAGACTTGGGACGTCCTGAATCGAGTCCGATTAATTTCGGAAGCGTACCAATAGCAGACCTGACGGTGACCACTCTCTCCTTGGGGATAAGGGCGTCGACAAGCTTGATTCGAGCGCCCTTCCTCCTTCCCACAATGATGACACGGTGCCGAGTCTGCGGCACGCCGAAGCGTTCTGACCTAATCAAATAATCAAGATCATTCGCGGCTACATCACCTCGGGTATCCACTAGAGAACTAAGTTCATAGCCAGCAGACTCTAGGTCACGAATAATTTCAGGCAAGATAGGCTTACCATTAACCAAAGCGGTGTTAAGGCCTTTGACATTTTCCATGACGAATACTGCGGGCTTATACTTATCGATCACGGCCAGATACTCCTTATAAAGGAAATGACGCGGATCCTTCTTCTTGCCGTCATGATTCTGCATCCGGGAACGACCTGCCAAAGAGTAGGCCTGGCAAGGCGGTCCTCCTATTAAGACGAATCGCGGGTGACTTCTCTGCCCCTTACGGATACCTAATGCCTTAGTTATTTTCCTCCTTATGCGCTTGTTGTGCGGTCCTAGTTCTAAGCACAAGGCCTCTTTTTTAATCTGATTCCATGCCGCATGCTTGGTCAAAGCCGACCAAGCCTTCTTCTTATCTGCTTTTGTTGTGGATCGAATGACGCGCCAATACTCTTCCGGCAACTTCTTTCCTTTTTGTGCAAAATGCCGGTAAAACGCGCGGAGCGAAAGTGTCATGTGTGCATATGGATCTTTTTCCACCGAAACCACGGTCCTGAAAACACTCCGTCCTCTATATTTTACACGAGAAAACCCCTCCCCCAACCCGCCAGGGCCGGCAAAAAGGTCTACTACGGGAATCTGCTTAGCTGACATAACTGAAGCGATAACAGGAAACCCGTTGCATTCCAGGCATAAAAGAAAAGAAATGAGTCATGCGGAATATCAAGGAATCGGACATGTACTACCCCCTCCTGCTAATCCTTAAGTGCTACCAGGGCAAGGCGACCAAGCCCGAGATAGCCGACGCCCTAGCCATGGTAATGAGGGCGCCTAAGGAGTACATCGAAACTCCCGCCGGAGCCAATACTCAGGAAACTCAATTCATGAAAGACCTCAACTGGGCCGGCAATCGTCTAGGACATGCAGGTCTGCTCAAGAAAGTTCCGCCCACGCACTGGGAACTCACCCATCTTGGTATGACGCGTGACTTTAGCGACACTGAGTTAGCAATCTTCGTAGCTCAGCACAAAAAGTAATAAGCTTCAATGGGGCAGACGCACATCCCTAGTCGACACAGATGACCTGCGTAAGGCGGCCATAGCCCTGAGTGAAATCACTAAGCAGGGTTATCAAGAGTTTCGCAACCCGCAGCTAGGAGCTTCTGATAGGTATAGTCCAAGTCCTGTTGTGGTGGCACGAAAATCACCGAGCCTTGGCGCCCCCGGGTAAGCAATACGCGATAGGTATTCCTGCGAAGAGAGAGAGGATTGCGGACAACTGAGGTTTTTATCCATTTCTTACCCTTAGAAATATCCCAGTTGCTCTCAGAACCTTCGGTCTTCTGAGCAGACCAGGTTAAATCATTACCCCAACAGACCAAGGCAGCATCTAGCTCTAGACCTTGGGCTTCGAACTGCGTGATAGCCTCTCGCAGACGCCGACACGAGTTAGGGTTAATCTCGTCCTCAACGTACCACTCGCCTACCGGGAGGTACTTCCCAATCTGAGGAACTCCATAAGCGCCAAGGCATTTGTCACGAGACGAGATCATTAGCCCAAAACGGGCCTCGGCATCCTTGATAAACCTGCTCCATAGGTATCGCTTAGCAACCTCAAGGTCGCGGGTTACCCGCATCACCACGCCGGATTCCTTACAATTAGCCGCAAGTTCCTTAAGCCTGTCATCGGGCAGACTCTCATCGACAAGGCCGGAAACCCACTCGTGAAGATGCACGGCTCCGCTGAACCGTATCGAGCGATCTAAGAATAATGCCCCTTCGACCTTATACTGGGAACCCAAGCCAGCTTCAGCGAATAAGTGCGCATATGCCATCGGCCCATAGATATCCCAGCTGCCGGACTCGGGACTAGCTTTGATGGCATCAGCCCACTGCTTCACCCCACCCTCTTCGCCGCTGTGAATTTCCTGCCCGCCTCCGATTAGTCCAAGCACCGTGCACCACTCTGGGACGCGTTCGGAAAACCAGACGAACATATCAGGCTCAGATCTCGCTGAAGTCACTTCTGGCGTTTTTGTCGTCTTTCCTTTCTTGGCATCTTTCTTGGCCTTTTTCTCATGATTCTCGCGTACCTTCTGCTCATCCCAGGCACGCTGCGCTTCATCGAAGACCATGAAATGCTGGGGCGGAATACGCTTGGGATTACTGTAGTAATCAACGTACTCCCTTACATTGCGCACCAAAGCCTTGGCATCGATCTGGTGCTTCTTGAACTCGTGCTTCAACACACTTACCAAAGGCGCATTGCCGGTCAGAAAAATTGCGGCTTGGCTATTCGGCTGACCGGCTCGCGGCAAAGCCAGCGCGCCGATCTTGTCGCTCACGGCAGCCCGTACACCCACAAGGGTCTTGCCGGTGCCAGGCGCGCCGGAGAGTAAAACGAGCGATCTACGCTTCATGGAAGCTGAACGCTCTGCGACCCTCTCGACGACTGACAATGCTTCATCTGTCTTGGCTGCTGAACGATGCACTCGCACCAATCGCCCCTCTTTGATGATTTCCCTGATCCCCTTAAGCAAGGCAGGGGCAGGAAGATAGGCGTCGGGTGCGGTGAATCGTTCTAAATCAATCGGCTGACCGGCTGATTCGGAGCAAAGCCTAGCGACCAGCTTATGGACCTCTTGGGGCCCACATACGTGCACCCCGGAGTGATCAAGCATCGCCATCTTACCGCCCATCAGAACAAGAACGGCATCCACTTTACGGTCATGACACTCCCTGTGATAGCTTTTCAATGTGGACAGGTAATAGCGCGCCTGGTCGATGTCTGCCCAATCCAGCCGAGGGTAACCCTTATACTCTAACACCAAGACCCGATCATTGAGCAGGAAGATGGCGTCGGAGCGACGTGACTCCATCGGCATGAGATACTCAAGCAAGGCCGAGAACTCTTTGGACTGCGGGTCGGAATCCAGCACCCGACCCACCTCTTGCTGCAGCGACGGAATCGAGTTCTCCCACGCCACGACTTGCTGTGAAGAGGCCTCTTGCACGAAACCTTTAAGCGCCTCGAGAAGGTGTTCGGGCGAAGTAGCCCTGAATACCGGGAACTTGCCCGTCCAACCTGCATCACGGCCTTGTCGATAACTGTAGCCAGAATTCGAAGGGGTGTCGGACATATCCGCAGCTTCCAGGGCCGAGCGCGACTTGGCCAGCTCGATCAAGGTCAGCCCGAGCAAGAATAATAAAAGCCATGTTGGCGTGGAAATCCGCGCTGGGGGGTTGCAGGGTTCTTAGGCGTTGGCATACAGAAGACACGTTAATGCCCCTCTGTTCGTCCATTTTCGCCGGCTGGTCCAAGCCTCTCGCCCATGCGGTTGCCTCGAGTCTACTCGCTGGCCGAAGCGGCATGCCTGTCGACTTGGGTAACCATCGGGTTATCGTCCCCTCCAGCTTCGCATCTCGCCTCATCCAGGAAGAGCTGGCCAAGCAGGCGCCGAATGGTGTCCTGCTACCGATCTTCCAGACCCCTACCGACTTCCTGAACTGGGGAGACAGCGTCTCCCGGGGGCAAGTTGGCAAGGTGATACGGGGACACGGGGTGAATCATGAATCAAAAACAGATGCCGATAGTTTTACGGCGGCGAGTTCGGCGGATGCGTTGATGGCTTGGGTTGAGGTCCTGCAGGCGACGGATCGCGCTACCCTGCCCCACTTGTTCCCGAATGGCAAGCCGGGTCAGTTCACTTTCGAGGAAGCGAAACGGCTGGCGGAGACTTTGTTCGAACTGCGCGATGAACTGGGCGGTTCAGCCCAAGGGTTGGATTTCGCCGGCGTAGCCGCCCTGCCTAAGAACCCGGAAGTGCCGCGCTGGAACGACCTGGCGACGCTGGAGTCGGGTTACCGCGAGGTGCTGACCCGACGTGGACTTAAGGATCACAACGACCTCCGCTCCGAACTGGCCCGCGGCGAAGGCAAGCCGGAAGGGGTCACCCATATCTGGTTGGTCGGGCTGACCGACCCGCAACCGCTCTTCATCACGGCCCTGGAACGCCTGCAGGGACACTTCGCTATCCAAGCCATCGTCGGGGCTGACCCTGATGAGGCGGCGAACTTCGATCAGTGGGGCCGTCCCCTGCCGGAGAAGTGGGTAGACCGACGCTCGGACTGGAAGGACTATGCCCAAAGCGTCCACGTCGTAGGCGATGCCCCGGGTGCACTGAAGAAGTTGCGAACACTGCTCGGCGACACCCTGCCGACTGATGGAGTCCATGCGGTCTGTGCCTGCGATCGAGAAGTCGACGCCCCGAAGATCGCGGCGCTGATCCACTCGCTCGGCGCCGATGCGGTGAACCCTCTCGGGGTCGCCCACGGTTCGCACGGACTCCACCATGCCCTCCGGGCTTGGAGCCACTGCCTAGGGGCCCAGGAACCCGACTTCGAGGCCCTGCGTGAAGCCCTGCGCATCCCTGACTTGGTGCGCATGACCACGGGAGGCGCCACCCCGGTGGCTTTCACCGAACTGAACGAGCAACTCGACGTCGCCGATCGTACGATGCTGCGTGGCGCGGTCAGTGAAGTCTGCGCCCAGATCGCGAGCCTACCCAAGCCCGAGGATGATTTCCGCAAGGAAGCCGACTATGCGGCGATGCAAGAACTCCCGCCTCGGCTGGAGGCCTTGCTCAAACTCCGCGAAGAGCAGCTGGCGATGTCCTGGCAGGAAGCCTTGGAGTCGACGGTCTCGCTGCTGACCGTCGGAAAGAAACTCCGTGAAGACGACCCGGATGGCGCGTTCGCGATCGAAGTCGCCGAGGCCATCCTCGAAACCGCCAAGGAGATCGAAGCCGCCCATGAGGCCGGCGAGACGGAACTCACCCACGAACAGCTGATCGGGCTGACGCTGGATGCCGCGAGCACCCAACGCCATCGACGCAGCGACGCCCAGGAAGCGGTCAACCTACCCGGCTGGGTCGAAGCCCCGTGGGACCCGGTCCCGCACATGATACTATTCGGGCTGAACGACCACCTGATCCCGCGGGTCACCCACGCCCACCCCTACCTGCCGGCGAGCCTGCGCACCCTCGCCGGATTGCCTACCAATGAGGCCGTCTTCGCCTCCGCGGCATTCACCTTCGAGCAGCTCTGGCGTCGGAGACTCGGCCACGGCTGGCTGGACGTCATCGTCCCCCAGCAGGATGCCGACGGCAACCCCCTGCGCCCTTCCCGCCTGCTCTTCCAAGCTCCGGACGAGTCTCTAGGCTCCCGGGTCAGCCACTTGTTCGCGGACGCGCCTAACAGCGACGCCCAGCCCTACTGGGAGATCGCGGATGCCCACAAGTTCGTCCCCCTCGCCGACACCAAGGGCGCGGCCCGCGTCCTGAAGTCCATCTCCGCGACGGCCTTCAAGGCCTACCTAGCGGATCCGGCCGAGTTCTGGCTCAAGCGGGCGCTGGGCATGGATGAGGTCAAGCACGGCAGCATCGAGCTCGACGCCGCCGGCTTCGGCTCGCTGGCGCACGGAGCACTGGAGATCTTCGGCAACGACAACCGCGACAAGGCCGTCACCGACCGGGACGAGCTCTACCGCCAGCTCATGGCCTGCCTTGGCAAGCACGTCGAAGCCCACTTCGGCAATGACCCGTCGACCGCCATCCGCCTGCAGATCGAAGCCGCGCGGGGACGACTTACGGCCTTCGTCGAGACGCAGGCGGCGATGGCCGCCGAAGGATGGGTCATCAAGGCCGTCGAAGGCGACCTGCCCAAGGATGATTCCCTCGGGATCGAGATCAAAGGATCGTTTGACCGATTGGACTTCAATACCCGGACCGGCGAGTGGCGGGTCTATGACTACAAGACCTTCAACCACGCCAAGAACCCGGTAGGCACCCATACCGCGACGGGAGTGGACGGAGCCCCCTTCACCGCCCAGGTCAGGAAGCGTAACCGCAAGGGCGAGGATACCGGCGAAACGAAACTCATCCGCTGGAAGGACCTGCAACTACCCGTGTACCACCGCTCGTTGAAGCTGGGTTGGACCGGCATCGGCAAGGACGACATCCTCCAGGTCGGCTACCTCTGCCTACCCTCCAAAGTCAGTGACACCGGAGTAAAGGCATGGGAGCATTACCATGCCGACTTCCTGCAGTCCGCCGAGACGCAGATCGCAGAGGTCGTGGCAGCACTCCTGAAGGGCGGCAAGGAAGCCTATCAGCCGTCCGAAGACGGCAGCGAATACCCCATCCTCGCCGCACTGAAAGGCCGACGCATGAAGGAATACCTCAACCTCGACCAACTGGGAGGAGTCCGCTCGTGAGCAAGTTCCCCGTCGAAGATAAGGTCATCCTGGCCTCCGCCGGTTCGGGTAAGACCTTCGCCCTATCCGATCGCATCGTCAAACTCCTGGCCACCGGCGCCAAGCCCGAGCAGATCGTCGCCCTGACGTTCACGCGGGCGGCGGCGGCCGAGTTCGTGGCCCGCACCCTCGAGAAGCTCGCGAAGGCCGCTTCGAGCGAGGCCGAGGCAGCTGATCTGCGCAGCAAGGACCGCCTGAACCTGCCGAGCACCTGCGATGCAGCGTTCTTCCGCAATCTCCTCCGCAAGACCCTGCTTTCGATGCAGCGCCTCACCCTGGGCACGCTGGACAGCTTCTTCGCGCGGCTGGTGACCAACAACCCGACCGAAGTCGGACTGGACGGCGGACGCATCAGCAACATCAGCGACGTCGAGGCCTCGGACATCCGAACGCAGGTCATCGCCCAGATGATGGCCGAGACCGACCCGTCGGAGGTCGAGGAGATCTGGGACCTGCTCTGCTTCCTAAACCAAGGCAAGGTGGTCGCCACCCCGCTGAAGGGCTTCGCGGAGACCGTCGCCAAGCTCCATGATCTCGTATCCCTGGCCAAGGACGACTTCAAGTGGGGCGAAGCCGGCACCATCTGGCCACAAGGTCGGCCGGAGATCTTCCAGCGGCCGCCCGATGCGGAGACGCAGAAGGCCTCCCGAGAGCTGCTGGTCTGGCTGGAACCCCAGACCTTCCACGCGACTTTCAAGAAGAGCCTGATCAGCATCGCCCAGAACATCGGAGCGATGGCGCACGCGGCGGACATGTCCGACTCTAATTGGAATAACCTAGATGGACGCCTCAGGACGGTCGTACAGGGCAAGATGGGTGAAGACATCACCATCAGCTATCCCGCGGGCAGAGGCTTCCAGCAGATCCCGCTGACCGCTGCCGCCTGCGATGCCCTGCGACTCCTAGCCCGGACGGCCTACGCCATCGCGCTGGACGAAAAGATGGCGCAGACGAAGGCGATGCATCGCCTGCTCGTGCGCTATGACGAGATCTACGACCGGGAGATCCGGCAGCGGGGTCGCCTGACCTTCAGCGACAACGTCACCCTGCTCCTCAACGCCGAGGGTAAGTTCGACATCGATTACCGCCTGGATTGCAGCGTGAAGCACTGGCTCTTCGACGAATTCCAGGACACCAGCACCCGCCAGTGGAAGGTCCTCGAGGATAACCTGATGGAGATCATGGGCGGACAGCAGGAAAAGACCGAGTGGCGGACGGCGTTCTTCGTGGGCGACCTCAAGCAAAGCCTCTACGGCTGGCGGGCGGGTAATCCGGAGCTCCTGCGGATGGTGGACGCCAAGATCCCCAATGAAGGGGACAACCGACTCGATTTTACCCGCCGCTGCGCCCAACCGGTCGTCGAACTGGTCAACCGCCTGCTCGGAGACCTCGCCCCGCATGGGCCCTTCTTCTCGGCCGAGGCCGCCGCGCAATGGGCGAAGGTCTGGGGAGATCACGAATCCAAGAACAAGGACAACCCCCAGCGGGGCGAAGCCCTCTGGGTGCGACTCAAGAACCTGGAGCAGACCGTCGAAGGTCAGGAAGGCGAAGAGGACGAAGAAGAGACCAGCAAGGTCGCCTGTCAGGCCAAGTGGATTGGGGCGCACATCGAGAAGTCCGGGCTGCTCGAGAGAGGTCTACTGAAGCCGGGCATCACCTGCGCCATCCTCGTATCTAAGAACAGCCAGGCCGCGGAGATCACCGAGCAGCTGCGACGTATGGGCATCGAGGCGGCCGACGAGGCCGCGGCGGAGATCGCCATGGATAACCCTTTCACGGCAGGCATCGTCTCCCTGATCAAGAACACCGCCCACCCGACCGATCGCCTGAGCAAGGGTATGGCGTGGATGTCGCCGAGCGCGAAGGCGTTCGTCGACGTCTGCGGGGGCTGGGAACCGGCGAGACTGCGCATCGCCGAGGTCTTCTACGATAAGGGCGGCGAAGCGCTCCTCCAAGAGCTGCTCAAGGGGCGTATACCGACCGGCGAGACGAATGCCGAGCGCTTCCTGGCTAAGCGCGTGCAGCAGATTCTGGCATTGGCCGTGAAGTTCGATGAGGACGACCATCGCGACCTCGGACGATTCGCCACCCACCTGGAAAAGTCGTCGCTGCGCGACACGGCCGACCCCCGTTCGGTGCAGGTGCTCACCATCCACCGGTCGAAGGGCCTGCAGTACACCGCGGTCTACCTCCCCTGCCTGAACAGCGATAAGCAGAAGATCGCCGAAGTGCGGGTCAAGGACCCCATGGTTAAGACCGATGACCAGTTCATCCCCGAGTGGGTGCTGACGCGCCCCAAGACCGAGGTCTGCGAGGCGGACCCTGCGACCCTCGAGGCCGTGCTGACCAAGGAACGGACCGCGGCGGCATACGAGAACCTCTGCCGCATCTACGTCGGCATGACTCGCGCCGTCCGTCGGCTCGTGCTGGTCACCGATGAGATCGAACTCGAGAGCCGGGAAGAGCTCACCGAGCCGGACATGGAGCGGAAATACGATTTCGCTACCCTCATCGAGGCGGTCCTCGGCGGGACTACTGGCCCTGGAACTCCGGCCAAGGAGCTGAAGCTGACGGGAGCTTGCCCGGCCGAAATCGTGGCCAGCCATGGCTCCGACGAGTGGATTGCCCATGCCATCAAGGCACAGCCGGCGGCAATGGAAGGGGCCGTCAGGGATGTCCGTAAGCTGACACCCGTGCGCCGGACCGAGCGCCTCCGCCCCTCGAAGTCGGGCAAGGCCTTCGAAGGCGGCTGGAAGCCCGGCAAGGACACCGCCAAGGGCAAAGTCTACGGCACCCTCGTGCACGAGCTCTTCAACCACCTCGAATGGGATGCTGAGGCCTTCCTGGCGGGGTTGGCGGCCCGAACCTGGTCGGTCGAGTCCCCGGCGCTGTACGACGAAGCCGTGTTGGCGATCGAAGCCTGCCTGAAGTCAGCCCCCGTGGCCGAGCTCCTGCTCAGCAAACCCGCCGGCGCCATCCTCTGGAACGAACGCAAGGCCACCCTCATGCACGAAGGCAAAGCCATCAGCGCCGTCTTCGACCGCGTGCACGTGATCCCCGGCCAGTCCGCGACCGTCATCGACTACAAGACCAACGACTGCTCGGTGGAACACCTCAAGGAGATGTATCAGGGCCAGATGGATTTGTATAGGGTAGCGGTGGCGAGGTTGTGCGGACTGGAGACGGAGAAAGTGCGCTGCGTTCTCGTTCACGTGAGACTGGGCGAGTTGGTGGAGTGCTGATTTTATGAGCAAACACGAGACCCCCATGACGGAGTGGTATTGGCGGGAAGTCCTCAAAAAAGGCACCCTTATCAAGGAGTATATCGCTGTCGAACGAACCAAGGATGGCTCCAACGCCTCTCGTTTCATGGATGGCCTGGTCATCCTGGACGGCCCATTTGAGATTTCGGATGACGTCAAACGTGACATCACCGGCAAGGACGTCGTGATCATCCAGTCCAAGAATAAGCAGCTGGGCATGTACCTGATGGGCCAAGCGCTTTTCTCACGAGAGTTGATCCTGAAAAAGAATCCCAAGAGCGTCCGTTCGGTCGCGGTGTGCCGAAGGGACGATAGAGTCATGCGTGCCCACCTGGAGGCGCATCATGGCATGGAAGTACGTGTCTGCCCGGCCGAGGTTAAGTGAGCAGACGTCTAGGACAGCACGTGGTGCTGTCCCTGCTTGGAGGCAGATGGTAGGGCGTGGGTCTCCGAGCCCGCCGCTGGGTAACGCGCCTTCGTCGGCGAACGGACGGCTCGGAGAGCCGTCCCTACCTCGGCGGGCTCCTGCCACCTGAGAATGGATGCAACTAGGTCAGCACGCAGTGCTGACCCTACCTCAAGGCAGCTAGCCCTAGCTCTGGCCCTGGCTCTAGCCCCAAGGGTTGAGTTTGAGCTTCTCAATCTTAGCTCCGGGGAAACCAAGCAGGCATTCGCCGACTTTGAGGCGGCTGAGATCGGTGGCGAGCTGACTGGCGGGCGTGGCCAAGGGCTGGCCGAAATGATTCAGCGGCATGGGCCGATCGCCGGAGATCTGACGCGACGGGTCAGTCGACAATAGCGCCTGGGACATGACCTTCAGGCAACGCTTGAAGAAGTGATAAAAGCACACGTGGGTGCTGAACAACGCGAGGAGGTCATCATCCAACGCACTGGGCGACTGGCAGGTGACGATGAGGACGTAGCCGTTCTTGACGGCTTCACGCAGGAGCGGACCGAAGGTCGAGAGCGCGGAAGACTGGTGCGAGATATCGACGACGAGGAAACGACGGACATTACGATCGGGCGGATTCTTGACGAGCTCGACGTAAAGCGAGCGCAGCAGCAGATCGGCCATGGCGTCTCGTCCGGAGCGTTCGCAGGCCAGCGTGGCGATGGCCGACGAGCCGAGGAGATCCGCGGCCGGCGAGGCTGCATTGGGGCTAGAGACGCCGAATGTCTCTTCGCCGTAGACCTCGCGGCGGAGGCCTTTGATCTTGGCGCCGATGACGTCGGCATAGTCGATGACGAGCACCTGAGCCCCGGAGGCCACGAGTCCTGGCACGATGGCCTCGCGCAGGAGATGGGATTTACCCGCCCCAGGAGCGCCGGAGATGAGCACATGCCCTCCCCCGATCACCCGTTGGGTGTGAGGAGAAGTCCAGAGGGCGAGATGCATGGGGGCGATACAGGTGCAAAGGTGCGGCTCGCGCAAGACGCGAGACGAGGCAGTAGTTTTGGTGCAAAAGTGCAAATCGGAGCGAAGCTCCTGTGCAAAGGTGCAAAAGTGAATGCGCGAGTATTGAGTATGGAGTATTGAGTATAGGGAGAGGCAACGTTTCGGGTGGCGGGTGGCGGCCTCAGGTGGCGGGTGGCGGGCGAAGCGACAGAGATACAAGGGAGACCGGAAACCGGATGATTGGCTGAGGGCAGGAGTCGAGGACACGATGGGCCGGAGGGCTTGAGGGCACGAGGAGCTGGCACCCGGCATCCGGCGGCTGAAGGCTGAACGGCTGATTCCCGAATGGCCGACCGCCGTGGCCGTCACCCGTCACCTGCAATGAGTCTTAGCCGCAGGTAACTATCCGGTCTCCGGTTTCCCTTTGAGTGTAACTATTCCGCCACCTGCCACCCGGAGCTGCCACCTGCCACCTGAGAATAAATGCAACTAGGTCAGCACGCGGTGCTGCCCCTACCTCGATACAACGAGACAACTATGTCGTGACGCGGTCCCGACCCCACCCAAACAAAAAGCCCCCTGGACGGGGGCTGGGGGGGAGATTAGGACAGCACGTGGTGCTGTCCCTACCTTTTATTTGGCCGAGGCGCTGTAGATCTTGAGATCGTCGAACTGGCCGCTGTGGCCGGAAGCCTGGCCGGCGACGCCGAATTCGAAGCGGGACTTGGTGGCGTGGGCGATGCCCGACGACTTGAGGTAACCGACGGGCTTGCCGTCGAGGACGACGCGGATCTGGTCGTCGACGATTTCGACGACGAGGTTCTGCCACTCGCCCGGCTTGACGTCGGCGGGGAAAGTAGCGGAACGACCGACGAGCAGCTTCTGGCCTTCGGCCTTGCGGGCAGGATCCTGAAGCATGGCGCGGGTCTCGTTCTTCATGCCGCCGTCGCGTTCGTCGATGATCTGGACGGAACCCTTCTTCGTCTTGGCGTCATAACGGACCTGGGCGCGGCAGATGTGACCGTAGTGAGCGGCGGTATACTTACGGTCGTCGAGTTCGACGTCCACCATCGAGGCGCCGTCGAGCTTGATGCGGACTTCGACGATGGAATCCTTGGTCGGGACTTCGAGACCATGGACGGCCGCGTGGGCCTTGATGACGCCCTTGCCATCCTTGGTGGGCTCATCCTTAAGGCGGGTCTGCACGCCCTTGAGCGCGCCGCCTTCGACCGTGAAGGTCGGGACGACCATCTTGACCCAGCGCTTGTCCGGGGTGCCGGAGAAATCATCGGCGAAAAGCAGCTCGCCTTTCTTGGCGATCGATTCGGCCGGAATGGTCGGAGCCGCGAAAGCCGCGGCGGCGAGGAAGAGAGGAAGGAGGGAGTTCATGTGTTTTAGGGGTAGGGGTAGGGATAGGGG
>Ga0209599_10000153_pt1 | contig 47473 bp, 42 predicted proteins | sample Shrwel_input2_FT_FD_187534 | JGI IMG/M metagenome (GOLD analysis project Ga0209599, IMG submission 187534) | Subsurface microbial communities from deep shales in Ohio, USA - Utica-3 well 1 S input2 FT (SPAdes) (version 2) ...
ATTTAGCCCGCATTTGGTCAAGTAAAAACTACATTGCCTTGCGTGAAGAAGGCAAAAAAGTATTAGCCACCATGCCCGTCGCGTGGAACTTTGCTCGTCGCACCGAAGAAAGTGTCAAACATTTGGCCGCCTCAACAGGCACATTATTTGAAGCAATTGGCTTTAATACCATTGGCCCCATTGATGGCCACGATGTCATTGAATTAGTCAAAGTCTTACGCAGTTTACGCCATGCGCCCGGCCCACAGTTGTTGCATATTTACACCACCAAAGGCAAAGGCTTTGCACCTGCCGAAGCTGACCCCATTGGCTATCACGCGATTAGTAAAATTGCGCCGGCTAATGAACGCGGACTCAGTCCCGTTGTCAAGAAACCGAAATACTCCGATGTTTTTGGTCAATGGCTGTGTGATATGGCCGCCATCGACTCTCGTTTAATTGGCATTACCCCTGCGATGTGTGAAGGCTCAGGCATGGTAAAATTTGCCCAGAAATTTCCTCAGCGTTATCATGATGTTGCCATTGCCGAACAACATGCGGTGACCTTAGCCGCAGGCATGGCCTGTGAAGGCTTAAAACCCGTTGTCGCAATTTATTCGACCTTTTTACAACGCGGTTATGACCAATTAGTGCACGATGTTGCCCTACAAAATTTAGATGTCACCTTTGGGATTGATCGTGCAGGTTTAGTCGGTGAAGATGGCCCTACGCATGCAGGCGCGTACGACTATGCTTTTATGCGTACCATTCCCAATATCGTCATTTTTGCCCCTGCCGATGAAAACGAATGTCGGCAAATGCTCTACACCGCCTATCAACATCAAGGTTGTACTGCTGTACGCTATCCGCGTGGCACAGGTACAGGCGTTGCGATTGAAGAAAAAATGACTGCCCTGCCGATTGGCAAAGGTGAAATCAAACGTCACGGTCAAAAAATCGCGATTTTGGCCTTTGGCAGTATGGTAACACCCAGCCTACAAGCCGCCGAAACCCTCAATGCCACCGTCGCGAATATGCGTTTTGTTAAACCCCTTGATGAAGCACTGATTCGACAACTTGCCTCAGACCATGACCTATTAGTTACCGTTGAAGAACACGCGATTATGGGCGGTGCAGGTAGCGCGGTGAATGAGCTTTTAGCCCAACACAACATCTTAAAATCGGTACTTAATTTGGGCATTCCTGATGCTTTTATAGAGCATGCCGCGCACAGTGAGATGCTATCAACGTGCGGTTTAGATGCTCAAGGCATTCAACACGCTATCGAAACACGCCTAGCTCTGCTCTAACTTTCTCTCCGCACATGATATAGATGATGTTTATTGTGAACTGTTTCGCAATAAACATCATACGATCAGCAATCCCATAAAGAACGGTACGATTATTGCCTCTTTCATCTTGGAGGATTTATGCCGTCTTATAAATCCTTCTTCTTATGCTTCTTAAACAAACATCTTTAGGGTGTTACATGAAGACGCATATCTTAGAGGAGTTTCAAACATGTTATCTCGATTGTCAAAATGGCTAGTCATCACCTGTATGATTAGCGTCTGTGTTCCTGCATGGGCTACCTTATCTGACGCAGAAGCCGTCAATATGTCTGGTCTGCAACGGATGTTGAGTCAACGCATTGCCAAAAGCTATTTGATGGTGGGGCAAAAAATCAGCGTACTTGATGCGCGGCAACAACGTGAGAAAAGTATTGGCTTATTTGAGAGTAATCTCAACGCCTTAAAAACCTATGCCCCCACGCCAGAGATCAGCACTAGCTTGGACAAAGTTGAAACCATGTGGTCTGGCTATAAAAAGCGAGCATTAGCAACACCCTCAAAAGAGGATGCGTTAATTGTGATTCGCCAAAGTGATGAAGTGTTAAAACTGAGTGAGAACGTCGTTAAACAGATTCAAGACTACAGCAAAGTCTCTAGTGCGCGTTTAGTCAATATTTCAGGACGGCAACGGATGCTGAGCCAACGTATTGGCAAACTGTATCTCACTAAAAGTTGGGGCTTAACTTACGATGGTCTTGATAATGACTTAAAAGTCGCGATCAGTGAATATGAAAGCACGTTGCAAGAGTTAAGTGCTAGCGATGTCAATACTGCCGATATTAACCAAGGTTTAGCGCGAGTCAAAAGCATTTGGAAGTTTTCCAAGGCGGGTTTTGCACTGTCTGACGATAATTTATTTGTGCCAACCGCCATTTGTAATAGCACAGAAAACCTGCTGAAGCACATGCAAACCATTACCAAACTGTATGAACAACAAATGCAACTTGCTGATAACAATAAAAGTTTAACTGCACGTAAGCCATCTTAATCATGATTAGCTCTCTCAGTCTTAACGACAGAGAGAGCCATTTTAGGTCATGTTGTGAACTTCCTTGCCCACAGGCAACATTAGGCTTCGTTCGCTTTTACGCCATGATGAAACGTGGTGTAAACATAAACGGGAATCGCCAAATCACCTAAATGTTGCTTGACCAAAGGATACACGTCTTCCCAGTCCAACCCACCCACGCCTGTAGCTAAACAGGGCAATGCCAAACTGGTAAATTTTTCACTATCTACTAAGTGTCTTAACTCACGCAAGGCATGGTTAACATGCGGCAAGGTCGCACGGCCGGGTTTTTCACCATGATTGTAAGCGGCTTCTTGCGTAAATAGGTTCACAACAATTTTGCTATCTGCACCCATCCAAGACCATAATGTTCCCGCTTTAGGATGTTGAGTTTGGCAATAATGACGAAAATCCTTGTACATACTGGGCGATGTTTCGCGTAATGCGTGGGCAAGGCCAGTCGCAAAGTCGTCATTAGGCGCAATACCATGCGCGATAACTTGGGCATTACTGAGAAGAATATCGCCAGAAACTTCAATAATCATAACTTTTTCCATTATTCGTTGAGATAAAAATCGGAGCTACGTTAATAGCCACATACCCGCTAACAAGCCCACAAAAACCACAATTTTCATGTGCCTTTATATGATAATAATCCTTTTAAATGAAGTTTGATAGCGATTCATTCTCGGAATAAAAACGCCAAAAATGGTAAAATTAGATAGGGGAATATTCGTTCAAAAACACGTAATCCATTAACTCACAACATCGATTTGCACCACACCCGACGCCAACTTTTGCTGATTAAAACTCACTGCTAAAAACTGCTGAATCACCGCCATGTTACTTTGACAATGCGAACTCAAATGAGTAGTGCTAAAACTCCCCGCTCCTGCCAACGCCATTGGTAATAACAATTGGTCGGCTAAGTATTCATCTACCGTTGCCTCACTTTTCATCAACAATTGAGCCTCTTTGCACGTGTTGGTGGCGATTTTTTCGGCACTGACGCCAAACTCGCCAAAACCACTAAACACATTGGTGACGTGTTCATCTTCAACAAACAAAAACAAGACATTGCCATGACCCAATGCGCGCACCGAGCGGATATGTGTTTGCTCTTCCGACCAGCCCATTTTTTCTCTGACGGTGGCTAATTCCCGATCGGCAATATGTGAAGGTAAAGACGCTAACCAGCTTTCGGCATAACACGATTTGTTGTTTCCACGTTGCGTTAAATGTAGCGGTTGAAGCTGTGCGCAAGGTTGAATCTCAACGGTGATTTCACCGCCACCTGCGGGATAAAAACCATGTTTACGAATCGTCAACTCTGCTTTAACGCCCATTTTGGCCAGCAACGGCAAAAACGCATATTGTAAAAAATCGGCAGGAGGTGCGGATTGATTATGTGTACCGCCCGATATGCTCACGGTGCTTTTACCTTGCGCTTTTATTAAGGCAGGTAAAATAGTTTGCAAAACTAAGGTTGCGCTGCCTGCTGTGCCAATTTCAAATGTATTGTCACCACTTTTAATAGTATTTGGATTAAAAACAAGGTCTTGGCTATTTAATTCCGCGCCTGTGACTTGGGCATCACAAATCTGTTGTGCGGCTTTCACGGCAGTTAAATGCTGACGCAATAAGCCTTTTTTGCCGCGATTAGCGCGAATGTGGTGCATAGTGAAGGCTTGGCCTGTCCACATACTCAGGGCAAGGGCGGAGCGCAACATTTGTCCGCCGCCTTCACCGTATGAACCGTCTAGGGTAATCACTTTTCATCCTTTTATCAGTTATCAGTTATCAGTTATCAGTGGAGTGTAAGACAAATCTTTTCACTGCTCACTGATAACTGTTATCGGTCAACCTTTCACGCACACCACTTGCTTTAAGGTATGCACCACTTCCACTAAATCGCGTTGCGCGTGCATCACGTCGGCAATGGGTTTATAGGCGGCGGGCGTTTCATCGACGACATCAGCATCTTTTCGGCATTCCACACCTTCCGTCGCTTTGGCATGGTCTTCAACGGTAAAACGGCGTTTGGCTTCATTACGGGACATACTCCGTCCTGCACCGTGTGAGCAACTATGAAAGCTTTCTTCGTTACCTAAACCACGGACAATAAACGAACACGCACCCATGCTACCTGGAATAATTCCTAGCTCATCTTTACGCGCACTAACCGCACCTTTACGTGTCACTAACACATTATTAACGCCAAAATGCTTTTCGCGTGCCACATAATTATGATGGCAATTAACCGCTAACATATCTGCCGTAAACGGTTTATGAATCAGACTACGTACTGCTTTAATCACATTTTGCATCATCAATTCGCGGTTTTGTTTGGCAAAACGCTGCGCCCAATCAACGGCAAAAAAATAATCATCAAAATGTTCTGTGCCTTCGGCAAAATACGCTAAATCTTTATCGGGTAAGTTAATAAACCAGCGTTCCATATCTTTTTTAGCTAAAGTAATAAAATGTTCGCCAATCGCATTACCTACACCGCGCGAACCGCTATGCAACATCAACCAGACTTGTTGTGTTTCGTCTAAACACACTTCAATAAAATGGTTTCCTGTGCCTAGTGTTCCTAAGTGTTTGTGATTATTGGTGTTTTTTAAACGTGGATATTTATCGGTGATGGTTTTGAAATCATCAACCAATAAACTCCATGCGGCATCGGCTTCGGGCGGTGGATTTTCCCATGAGCCTTCATCACGCCGACCACGACCCACCGAACGGCCATGTGGCACAGCACGTTCAATCGCGGTACGTAAGGGCGCAAGATTGTCGGGCAAATCACTGGCTACCAATGACGTTTTGACGGCAATCATGCCACAACCAATATCAACACCCACCGCCGCTGGAATAATCGCGCCTTTGGTGGGAATTACGCTACCAATGGTTGCGCCTTTACCTAAGTGAACATCGGGCATGGCTGCCAACCATTTAAAAATAAACGGCATATTAGCGGCGTTTAATAATTGTTTTTTGGCATCATTTTCAACAGCCACACCTTGCGTCCACATTTTAATGGGCGCGCTGTTGCCTTCTTGCAATACATCGTAGTTGCCTGTTTTCATGGCTTTTTTCCTTTATATCTATCCTGTTTGGCGAATGAATTCGCCCCTACAATTAATATGCAATGACAAGGTTTTGACGAAAAACGAGACCGAGGTTCTACCCTTGAACTAGCTACCTGACGGCATGAGGGAGTCGAACCCTCAATTTTCGGTGTAAGATGTATTTCCGTCAGCATTCATTGCAAAACTTAAAAGTGATGACTAGAGTTGGCGAGATACGTGTGCTGTTTAAGGCACACTGATTACCAGTCAGATGTAATCCCGTCGAGCATTCATCACTAAACCTAAAAGAGCGACTAATTTTAAAGAAACAGTTATCTTTCGCGTCTACCCTTCCGCCATATATCAACACGTTGATATAACAGGACTCGAACCTGTATGACTGTGCATCAAAAGACCCATGTAGTTCCTTCAGCATTCGCTCTAAACTTAAATAACCAGCAACAAGGTTTTAATGAAACATTTATCTACTCTACCTACTGAGCTACTGTTATTGCGAACAGACTGGATTCGAACCAGTGACCAAATGTAGTTCCATCAGCATTTGCTAGTTAAACTTTAAGAATGCGACTAAAGGGCTTAGATTTGTCGGTAGTCAACTCCGACATAGGGTGGACATGTAATCCAAGCAGCATTCGCATTCAATCTTAAATGGCACGACTAAAAGGGTGAGAGTTATCCCTGCCTAAAACAGGGTGTTGGGTTCGAACCAACTATCACCGATGTACTCCCACCAGCATTCGCACCAAAATCATTACAACTCCACTTGATTAATCACTTCGACCCAGTGACCTGCGGCCAATTCGTTATTGGCAAACAAGCCGACCAACTTAAACACTTCATCACTAAAGCCACCGATGTTTAAAATATCTTCCCGTTCTGCCGCTTGGCTATTGGCATACGGTTGAATATCTATACACACCAATTTAGCTTGTGGATTACGTCGTTTAATTTCTGCCCAGTGGTGCATCGTCGTGGTTGCGCCGTGTCCTTTAGCGTCCATCCATGATTGATTGTCAGAAACAAAAATCACCACATCAACAGTCATTTTTTGTTTCACTAACCATGCTAACGGTGCGCTACAGTTAGTCCCACCACCGCCAATATTGGCTAAACGCTTGGCGTTGGTCATCACGCTGTCACGGCCATTCAAACGAATGTCGACAACCTGATTTTCAAACGGCAAGACGATGGTTTCAGGATTGCTCCGTAACATGGCCGCCGCCATTAAACCTGCGACATCTATACAGCGTACCGAGGTGGTTGCCCCTTTTCTAAAGCCAGTTGCAGGTGACTGCATCGAACCTGAGACATCTGGGCAAACCACGACTTTTTTACCTGCTAAATGCGGCACATTGACCAAAGAATGCTCTAAAGCATCTTGCAAGGCTTCGCTAATCACAACAGGCATTTCCTGTTTTGCTGCTTGGTACGCCATTAACAACTGATACGGAAACGCTTTTGCTTTGCGTATGCTCTGTTCATCACGTAATCTTGCGGCGACTAAATCCACCATCGTCACATCGTTAAACACACCATGCCGTAACAAGGTATTTAAGTTGATGCGTAAGGCTTGCCAACCCATATTCTTAGCAATGCTTGACCATTGTGCGGTGCTTAAATCCAAATGCGTTAACATTTGAAACGGCACATCGGGTAAATCGGTGCTGACTCCGCGCTTCACCATTTCGTAATCTTGAATCACCTGTGGTAAGGCATTCATATCAAACGGTTTGCCAATTAACCACGCAAATACCGCCGCTTGTGCTGCATCTTTAGGTTGTGGATGTACCATCTTCACCACATCCGCCAAGGAAGGCTCATTGCCGACCGAAGCCGTTAATAAACGATGTGTTGATGCTTCCGTTAACCATGTTTGCACTAAGCGTTTAGGCCGACTACCCAACGATTTACGACCCGTTGCACCAGAGCGCAAGATTTGCACAAAGTTACGCAACATTTTGCCGTTATCAATCACTCGCATAAAAGTGGGTGCTAAAAAAGTACTTTGGCGAGCCGCCAAGATAGCCAATAACATCGTAGGCATATCTTTCATTGCGCCTTTTTCGCGGCTATAAACGGCTAATTTAGCGATAAATTCGTCGTCTACTTCATTGGCCATCGTTAATACATCGCTTAACTGCGTTTCGGCAGCGGTGTAAAACGTGCCATTTAAGCAACCCGTCATGGCGTACTGCGCTAACGCATGTTGTGGTGTTAAGGCATAAGCGTTTGCGCCTTCATGATTTTTGGCGTTGGTGCTTGGCAACAACTTTCCCATCATAGACTTAAATAACTGTGCATTTGCCATGATCGTTCTCCTTGGACTAAGACTATTTTTTCTTAGCTTAAAAATTCACTTTGCTATGCCAGATATATTGCAGAGGATGTGCCAACATTGAAAAATCAGACAGAAATTATTTACAACTCATTGATATTGAATAGATAAAAATACATTTATGACTAATTGAAAAATATTCGCCATCAATAAAATTAATAAAAATTTATCTTTTTAGATAAGAATTTATATAAACTGTAGGGGCGAATTTATTCGCCTTGAAAAATGGTCGAATGAATTCCATCCTACAATTGGAAAAAGGCTGTTTACAACATGAAAACCATCGTCTTTAGCTTTTTGGGTGCAACCTTAGATAATGCAGGCGGTCGTGGACGATGGGAAAAGTGGCGGCCTAATGTTGCGCTTTGTCAGCATGACGATGTGATTATTGATAAATTAGTGTTGTTTTATAACGCACAGTACCAAAGCCTGTTAGAACAAGTGATGCGCGATATTGCCAGTATTTCGCCCGAAACAGTCATCGAGCCGCATTTAATGCCCTTGGCGAATCCGTGGGATTTTCAAGAAGTTTATGGCGCGTTGTATGAGTTTGCTCGTACTTATCCTTTTCAAGTGGATACGCACGATTATTTAGTCCACATCACCACAGGAACACACGTCGCGCAAATTTGTTTGTTTTTGCTGACCGAAACACAATACTTTCCCGCCAAGCTGTTACAAAGTTCACCGCCCCGCAAACAACAACGCGGCATTGCTGGGACAATTGATATCATTGACCTTGATTTATCGCGTTATAACCAATTAGCCAGTCGTTTTGCCGATGAGCGTTTAGAAACGCAAAATCATCTTAAATCAGGAATTGCTACCAAAAATACGATATTTAACGGCATGATTGCCGAAATTGAACAAGTTGCGCTACGCTCACGCAGTCCTGTTTTATTATTGGGAGCGACGGGTGTTGGCAAGTCATTTTTAGCTCGACGTGTCTATGAACTAAAAAAACAGCGTTATCAATTACGCGGTGAGTTTGTGGAGGTGAATTGCGCAACCTTACGCGGCGATAGTGCCATGTCGACGTTATTTGGTCATGCCAAAGGCGCATTTACGGGGGCGGTGAATGCACGGGCAGGCTTGTTACGCAGTGCCGATGGCGGCTTATTATTTTTAGATGAAATTGGTGAATTAGGCGCGGATGAGCAAGCGATGCTATTAAAAGCAGTGGAAGAAAAACGCTTTTATCCTGTTGGTTCAGATAAAGAAGTCCACAGTGATTTTCAATTAATTGCAGGAACATGCCGAGATTTAGCGCAAGATGTTCAACAAGGTCGTTTTCGGGAAGATTTATTTGCCCGTTTAAATATGTGGACGTTTCATTTACCGCCGCTGAGCGAACGACGTGAAGATATTGAGCCGAATATTGATTTTGAATTAAGTCGTTTTGCTCGCGAGCAAGGTCGAGAAGTCCGTTTTAATAAAGAGGCACGTTCGGATTATCTGCACTATGCGTTAAAACCACAGGCGTTATGGAAAGGCAACTTTAGAGATTTATCGGCTTCTGTCACCCGCTTAGCAACCTTAGTGGATGGCGGTCGGATTACCTGTGATGATGTGAGTCGCGAAATAGGCCGTTTAGAAAAACTATGGCAAACACCCGCACAAGGCCGCTTTGGTCTATGTCAGCAGGTCTTGGGCGAGCGTTTTGCTGATGTTGATGAATTTGATTTGTATCAACTCGAAGGCGTATTAAAAATTTGCCAAACCAGTCATTCCTTATCCGAGGCAGGAAGAAAACTTTTTGCCCAATCACGGCAGCAAAAAGCCAGTACTAACGATGCCGATCGACTAAAAAAGTATTTAACCAAGTTTGGTGTAGAGTGGGCATTTACGAGAGCATAGGCTTTGGCTGGGTTATCGTGTTAGTATTTTCATCAACATAATTAAGCCGTTTATAAACTGCTTGAGTTCAAATTTTAATACATTTTATAGGCAGAAAAATGACACAACACATTGGTTTTGCAGGACAACTCTATCCTGAGCAAATGACAGAAGTGGTCGCCAAAGGCTTTAAATCGGTGATTAACAATCGCCCCGATTATGAAGAAGGCGCTCAACAACCCACCGCCGAAACAATGGCCGCAGCCGCTAAAGCTGTAGGTCTAGACTATGTGTTTCAACCTGTCATTAGCGGTCAAATTACCGAAGAAGATGTGGCGACTTTTGCACGTTATATCAATGAATTGCCAAAACCTGTATTAGCGTTTTGCCGTACAGGGAATCGCTGCAATAATTTATATCAATTAGCAAAGCAAATGGATTTGTTGGATGATTGAATAGATAACCCTCTCCCTCAGGGAGAGGGAGCATAGTCCTCTCTCCCCGAGGGAGAGAGTTAGTGTGAGGGTTAATGCACCTAAAAATTGCCCATAAACAACCGCTTCATTAACCGATCTTTCAAACCGTGCACATCATCAAAACCCATACGCTCTAAATAACGTTGTGGCACATCCGTATCATGAATGATGGTGTTGATAATTGACTTCACCAACTCTAAAGGATGTTCAGTGCTAGACTTTAACGACTGCAAGGCCTTCATAATTGCTAATTCATCTTTACTAAAGTCTGTGCCAAACGGAAAGCTTGGTAAGTTTTGCATAAACGGTTGTAGTCGTTCTGCTAGGGCTTCTGGCGTGTTGTTTTGATAGATTTTAGGAATGACATAATCTGCCGACAATTTACTATGCTCTACCGCCCACGTCCGTAGGTCTTCTTGGCACCGCGAATCACTGATATTGAGCAAGGCTTTAATAATATCGCTATCACTTTTGCCACGTAAATCGGCAATGCCATATTCAGTGACAATCATATCGCGCAAATGACGAGGAATGGTCGTGTGACCATAACTGGTGACAATGCTCGAACGGACTTCACCCTCGACGATGCGATGACTACGCAACATTAACACCGAACGAGCATCAGGAATTTCATGCGCTTGCGCGACAAAATTGTATTGACCACCGACACCACTGACCACACGCCCATCTTCCAATGCGTCTGATACCGCAGCACCCGACAACGTCACCATCATACAGGTATTAATAAAACGGGCTTTTATCCGTTGAGCGCGTTTTAACGGCTCATCACCGTAACGGTCACCATACAGCTGATTGATAAAAGCAATCGTGCTCATGCCAATCTGTTGACGCTGCTCTTCAGGCATATCACGCAAGGCTTGATAAAAATCAGCAGGGCCTAAAAAGAAGCCGCCGTGCATGATAATACCTCCTTGCAGCTTCTCACCTAAACAGTGGTCTTTGATTTTTTGCAGCGTGTCTTCATCGTCTAAATCCGTGCTAATGGTGACATCACCAATGGTAATTAAACCGTCTTCAAAGGTGCAATCATCATTAAAAATGCCTAAACGCTCCAACAAGGCAATATCTTGACCCTCGAGCGGAGAGCTAATGATATCGTGCTCACGCAATACCTTGAGCGTGTCTAAACTGACGGTGTCACTGATTAAGCCTTTGTTAATCAGTGTTTGTAGGGCGGTATGGTTATAAACAGGACGACGGACAATATTGGCTTGTATTAACTTCCAAAAGCCATTCACAAACATTTCGCTACAGCCGTACAAACCTTGAGAAAAAGGAGTGACATCAAGATGAGTGGCTAACGGTAAATTATGATTTAAGCCCTTAATAATATTGCTATAAGTGCCGTTATCTTGGTCACGCATGATTAAGGAATGGGCAATCGCATCACCAAGCGAGCCAATACCAATTTGCAGTGTGCCACCATCTAACACCAATGAACTGGTATGCAAACCAATGGCATAGTCCGTTAAACTGATTTTCATATTCGGTGTAGAAAACAACGTGTGTGTGCCCACAGGGTCAGTAATAATCACGTCAAATTGGTCAGCGAACACTTCGGCATCATGAGGCATAAAGGGCAATTCACGATTGATGACACCAATGGCAAATATTCTTTCACCTTTATCCCGTCGCGCTTGCAGTAAATCTAAGATATCGACGCTTAAATCAGAATTACACGATAAACTATAGCGTTTTTCGCCTGTCGGCTCTTCGCGTACGGCAATCGCTTGGCAAATAATATTGATGCCTTTAGCGGCCATATCGCGCGCGATGTGCGTGTAATTACTGTTGATATAGTGTTGTTGGGCATTGGGGTTATTGAGCCAATCGCCTGACTTGAGAAAGAATTCATTAACGCTAATATTATTGGGGATTTTGCCTGCTTTTAAGTCGGTGACATAATCCAAATCGGGATAATTGCCAAAAACCCGTTCCACAAAAGGCTCAAGAAAACGCGCTTCGATATCGCTGTTTGCTTGGGGTTTATTGAGCGATAAGGCACTGTAAATATGTAAACTGCGCTGTGGCGTTTTTGTAATGCGTCGATAGACTGCGTTAATAAACGGATTGGATTTACCAATACCTAATGGCGCACCGAGGCAAATATCGCCGTCAATGTCCTGAAGAATATCGGTCACGGCTTGTTCGATAGAGTCGTAAAACTTGGCTGACATGGACGCGCTCCTAAATGGTTTTGTCGGGGAAGATGGTTTTTTTTCGGACAGTAAAACCCTTATTAATTTTGTGTCATTATCGTTTGAGCATACGCCAAACACCTATTTAGGCAAAGGTTTTTTAGATGAGTCAACGTATTAATAGTATGACAATTGAGGCCATTATAACCTGTCGTATGGGTTGTGCGGCTTGTTGCATTGCGCCATCTATTTCGTCTCCGATTCCTGAGATGCCGCATGGTAAAGCGGCTGGCGAGCGTTGTCTGCAATTGGATACGGAAGGCTTATGTAAAATTTTTGGCCAACCTGAGCGTCCAGCCGTCTGCAGCAGTTTAAAAGCGACGACGAGTATGTGTGGTGCTAACGCCAGTGAAGCAATGGCGTATTTAACCGAGTTGGAGCGGTTGACACAATCATCATGTTTGCTCACGCCTCGTTTGACATAAACCCTGTTAATAACTTACTCCCCCATTGTAACAAATAGCTTTGTCACACATCCAAAGTACAATTTATTTACTTATCTAAAATAAAATTGGCTACTAAATCTGACTTACTGGTATTTGCCGAGGCTATTGTGTTGAAGGATATTGCCCCCAAACTGCATCCGCTTGCTAAGCCCCGTTTAGGGTATGGGCGAGTTGTGCGTGGTTATTGGGTATTTTGGGCGGTATTACTGCTTTGGTTTGGTACTTTATGGGGCGCATTCACCTCGAATACGTTACTGGCATGGAGTGCTGGGTTGCTCTACATCACCTACGACACATGGTTGATTGCTTATATTGCCTGGAAAAACCGTCATCTTGCAGCATCAACATCAACATCAACACCAATACAGACGATGACTGAGGCCAATACTCTGAGCGTCGGTGTAATTGTCTCTGCCCGTGATGAAGAAGACGTACTCGAAGCCACCATCAACACCCTGTTGTTACAATCCTACCAGCCAAAACACATTCTGATTGTTAATGATGGCTCTACAGATAATACCGCGACGCTACTTGCGGAAAAATTTGCTCTGCCAATACTGGACGGCTGGAGTGTCTCGACACGCTATCCTCATTTATCAGTGTTGCACAAAAAGAACAGTGGCAAAGCCGACTCCATGAATCAGGCGTGCCGTTTATTGGATGTTGATGTGGTGATGACTGTCGATGCCGATACCCGTCTCTCCGCCGATGCGTTGGCGGCGATGTATCGGGCGTTTGTTACCGAACCACAACTGGTGGCGGCTTGTGGTGTACTTACACCCCGTTGTAAGGGCGGACTATTGGCACAGGTTTTTGCTGGCTTTCAGCATTTTGAGTACTTGCGCGCTTTTTTATCGCGGGCAGCGTGGATGCAAAGCAATGCTTTATTGTTGGTATCGGGGGCGTTGGCCGCTTATCGGCGCGAAATGTTAATGACGATAGGTGGTTACGACCCACATAGCCTAGTGGAAGATTATGAGTTGATTCATCGTCTGCATCGTCATGCTTGTGATAATGGTCTGGATTGGCGCGTCAAAGTGCTGCCTGAAGCACGCGCCGAAACCGATGCCCCTGCTAGTTTTCGGGCGTTTTTGCACCAACGTCGGCGTTGGTTTGCAGGTTTTCTACAAACACAGTTTCAGTATCGCGCTATGCAAGGTGAAGTGCGTTATCGTTCGGTCGGCCGCTTGATGCTACCTATTAAGGCGGCAGATACCCTGCAACCCGTTTATGGCATGACGGCCTTCATTCTGCTCTGCATTTTTATCGCCAGTGGTGCGGTATTTGCGCCGTTAATTTTGCTGGTGATTGCCATTAAACTGGTGATCGACTTTAGTTATCACCTGTGGGCGATTCGACTTTATCATCGTTGGTTACAGCAACCTATTCCTTCCAATACGTGGTGGTATGCGGTTTTTTCGACACTTGCCGAACCCTTTAGTTTTCAGTTGTTGCGTCACGTTGGCGCATTGTGGGGCTGGATTATTTTATTAACAGGGCATCAGGACTGGGTGCCACAACGAACCATGAGAGGCGTGAAATGAACAAAGCAGCTATGTTGACGGTGCTGTTGTTAGCAGCCAACACCGCAGGGGCAGCCAGTTATCAAGATGGGGTGAGCTATCGGCAGCAGAGTAATTTTAGTGCCGCAGCGAGTGCTTTTCGTGATGTTGTCAGCAAAGAGCCAAGCAACTTACTGGCTTTAGAACAACTGGCGACGATGGAAGGTTGGCTCAATCAATTTGATGCTGCGATTGTCGTTTGGCAACAATATATTGCGCTTGCACCCGCCTCGGTGACAGGTCATATGGGCTTGGCACGGGTATTGTATTGGAAGGGTGAGCATGACAAAGCATTGCAATCGTTGGATTTGGCACTTAAACAGGAGGCAAATAATGCCGAAATACTAACGCTTAAAGGGGATGTGTTGTTGGCTGATAATCGTTCTGTGGAAGCACGACGGGTTTATCTACAAGCGCAAGCATTAAAGGGGGGCGATGTCGAATTAGAGAAAAAAATTGCCCGTGCTATTGTCCCCGCTTTATGGCGTATTGATGCAGGGGTGATTGCTGACCGTTACAGTGCCACACGCGGTGCTGAAAACAGTATGTACACCCAACTGGGCTATAAAACCTCCGCGACAACAACAGTTTTTGCCCGTATTGACCGTGGCTATAGTTTTAGAGAGGTGGATTATGGCCTCAGTGTTGGCGGTTATATTCAACCCTTGTCATGGTTGGCACTAAACGCCGAAGTCGGCACCACACCTGACGAGGCCGATTTTCGCGCCAAAACTACCGCCTTGCTCAATGGTGAGTTGTTGATGAATCCACTTATTCAGCCGTTACTAGGGCTTAAATATGCTCGCTACACCGTGGGTGCAACCACAGGCGCAGTGACGACAATTACCCCTGGAGTGCGCGTCAATATTGCGCCTGCCAGTGTCGAATTGCGTTATAGCGCCAGCGACAATGTTGACAACAGTAAAACCCATGTTGTACAAGCCAAAATCACTGTAGAGCGTGAAGGCTATACACCTTATATTGTCTATTCATCAGGCAAAGAAGCATTGCCGCCACTGGCGTTGGCCGATGTACGCGTGACGGGTATTGGCAGTGTGTTTGACTTGAGTCCCGTTTGGAGCGTGCGTGTGGATATCAGTCAGGAAAAGCGCAAACATTCGTATGATCATGATGCGTTTGGACTAGGATTGGCGTACCGTTTTTAAGTTCAGAACACAGGATAATTCGCACAGAAGAAAATGGCTAAAGTCAGCTAAAGCAGCCATAATTCAGCCATTAGCAAACTCATCAGATGAATAATGATATGTGCGAATTATTAGGCATGAACTGTAATGTGCCGACCGATATTTGTTTTTCGTTTAAAGGTTTTGCCTGTCGGGGTGGCCGTACTGACCATCACAGTGATGGCTGGGGTATTGCCTTTTTTGAAGATAAAGGTTGTCGTTTATTTTTGGATTATCTGCCGTCCGCGACCTCACCTGTGGCCGAACTGGTGCAGCATTACCCTATCAAGTCGAAAAACGTGATTGCTCATATCCGCAAAGCTACGCAAGGGGTGGTGAACTTAGCGAATACCCATCCTTTTCAACGGGAAATATGGGGACAGTATTGGATTTTTGCCCATAATGGCGATTTGAAAGATTTACCTACGGTGACAGGTGACTGCTATCGTCCAGTAGGGACAACCGATAGCGAACAGGCTTTTTGTTTGATTCTGGCGCATTTACGTCAGCGTTTTGCGCAAGCACCGAGCTTAGACGAATTGTCAGCGGAGTTGGCTGATTTTGTCCCCACTTTGGCCGCGCATGGCATTTTTAATTTTATGTTATCCAATGGCGAATGGTTGTTTGCTCACTGTTCCACGAAGCTCCATTATATTATTCGTCAAGCACCCTTTGCGGTAGCGCATTTAGTCGATGACCAAGTCTCCATCGACTTTAACGAAGTGACGACTCCCAATGACCGTGTTGCCGTTATCGCCACGATTCCGTTAACAACCAATGAAACGTGGCAAGCCATGAATGCAGGCGAGATGGTCTATTTTAGTGATGGACAAGTTACGAAGGTGCTGTAGTTTCTGCCTCAATGGTTTGGTGCTGAACGATCAAACTGGTGATGATGTCGCCTTCAACATTCACCATCGTCCTGACGGTATCTAAAATGCGGTCTATCGGCAATAAAATGGCAATTGCTTCCGCAGGTAAACCAACTGATTGCAACACCATCACCATCGTCACCATACCTGCACTGGGAATCCCAGGTGCGCCAATTGACGCTAACATTACGGTAATACAAATAATCAACTGTTGTCCTAAATTTAAATCTAAACCCACTAGATTGGCGATAAATAACGCCGCCATTGCTTCATAAAGAGCTGTACCATCCATATTTAATTGCGCGCCTAAAGGCACAACAAAACCTGTGATTTGTGGGCTGACTTTGAAGTCTTTTTCTAAACAAGTCATGGTCACAGGAATGGTCGCTGAACTAGAGCTAGTAGCAAACGCAGTGATTAAGGCAGGGCGCGCACCGCGCCAAAAAGTCAGTGGCGAGACTCGGGCAAACAGCCATAAAATTAACGGTAAGACCACCATGCCATGAAACAGCGTTGTCCCTGTGACCACCGCAATAAATTGCGCCAATGTTGTTAATAATGCAGAGTTTTCGGAAGCGACTAATTTGACTAATAACGCCATAATGCCATACGGTGCAAGTTGCATAATCCAGCCAACAAGCTGCATACACAGCGCAAAACCTTCGTTAAACAGTTTGTGCAATTGAGGATAGGCTTCGCCTTTAATCGCTAAAGCAATACCGACAAACAAGGCAAAAACCACGACGGCTAAAATACTTCCTTGCGCTAATGCGGCAAAAGGATTCATAAAAATCCCTTTGACCAATGTCTGCAAAAATTCTGCCGAGGTCAATTGCGTGGCTTCAAAGCCGTTCATGTGTTCTTGAAACAACGCTAACGATAAGCCTTGTCCTGTCTGAAAGAGATGCGCTGCACCTAAACCTAAAGCAATGGCCAGTGTGGTGGTGCAGGCAAAACACAGTACGGTAATTTGCCAAACACGGTGCATTTGTTGATGAGCGCGTAAGTTGGCCACACCCACGGCAATAGAGGTAAAGACTAATGGAATCAGTACCATTTTCAGTAGGCCAATAAATAGCGAGCCGACTAATCCTGCGCTATATAAAATCCCTTCACGCACTGAGCCATCAGGCGCATATTGGCGTAACCATAAACCTAAAAGCACACCAAAAATAGCACCAATAAAAATACGGGCATTTAATGACATAAGTAACTCAATAATGGGGTTCGACTCCGCTCAGCCAGCGTAAAGATGCTCCCTGAGCGGTGTTGAAGGGTATAACCAGATTCCAACAGAATCTAAGATTAACGTATTTTGTTCACCCTGAATGATTTTAATACCATCAATTTGGCAATTCCATGACACAATGCTCTCGGTTAGAATGTGATTTTTATTAACTCAGAGTCTTTTTTAGGCATGACTAATTTTTTGCAACGTCGTAAATTAACGGTCATTTTGTGTGTTTTGTTGAGTGTTTCTTTTTTAACCGTTTCTTTAATGAGTTATTACGCCTCAAAAAACGCTATTCACTTGGCCTTAGTCGAAAAAGAATTACCACTCACGTCTAATGCCATTTATGCCGAACTACAAAAAGACCTCATTCGCCCATTTTTCATCTCATCGATGATGGCAAGTAATACGTTTTTACACGATTGGGTTGCCGCAGGTGAACAACACCCAGAAGTCATTAGTCGTTATTTAGCAGAAACTAAAAATACCTATCAGGTATTTACCAGTTTTTTTGTCTCCGACAAAACCCGTCGTTATTATTACCCACAAGGTGTGCTGAAAACCGTTTCACCCACCAATAAAGCCGACAATTGGTTTTTTCGCGTCCGTCAGTTAACTCAGCCTTATGAAATCAACATCGATTATGACCAAGCTCATGATAATACGTTGACGATTTTTATGAACTTTCGGGTATTTGACCATCAACAACAATATTTAGGTGCAACGGGTGTTGGCTTAAGTATGAATAGGCTATTTAACCTGCTCAGTCACTACGAAAAAAGCTATCAAAAAAATATTTACTTGGTAGACAGTACGGGGAAAATTCGCTTAACAGGTAATAATCACTTACATGATGTGCGCTCTATTCATGAAATGGATGGCCTAAAAACGATCGCCAATGAGGTACTTTCTACTACTAATCATAACTTTCAATACCAAACTAAAGGTAAAAGCTACCTACTACATGTGCAATATATGCCTGAAGTACATTTATTTTTATTTGTTGAAAGTGAAGAGAATCAAGCGATTGCTCAAATACGACGAGCCTTATATATCAACATACTGGTTTTTATCTTAATCGTTTTAGCGACCATTATTTTAACCAATATGACCGTTAGTTTTTACCAGAAAAAATTAGCCGCACTCGCCACCATTGACCATCTGACCAAACTCATCAATCGCCAAGCTTTTGAAGCATTAAGCGTCAATATGCTGGCCGATAGTCGTCGTTATCAAACGCCACTCACCGTGATGATGATAGATATTGACCACTTCAAAAAAATCAATGATACCTATGGTCATGCCGCAGGCGATCAAGTCTTACATGATGTCGCATTGACGTTAAAAAACACCGTCCGCGAAGCCGATATCGTTTGTCGCTGGGGTGGCGAAGAGTTTGTGATTGTATTAAATAAATGCGCGTTAGGAGACGCTCAGCGTATTGCTGAACAGATTCGTAGTACAGTGGCCGCTCAAAAAAGCATGTTTAGTCTATATGAATTAAATGTCACTTTAAGTATCGGGATTGCCTGCTATCATCACGAAGAAACACTCAAAGACGTTTTAGCGCGTGCTGATAGTGCTTTATACGAAGCCAAGCATAAGGGTCGCAATACCATAGCCATTGATTAAGGCGCATATCGACGTGCTTTTCGCGCCGTCGATACGCCTTAACAATACGAACTTATTGGCCGCCTGCAATCTCATAAGCTTCTAAGGCTTGCAAATAAGCCACCTCGACATCGGCTAACTCACTATCAATTTTCGCTTTTTCGACCAGCAATTTTTTTAGCTTGTCTTTGTTGCTATCTTGATAAATCGTGCTGTCTTCGAGTTTGGTCGCTAAGGCTAACTGTTGCTCATTCAAACGATGAAACTTCGCTTCCAGCTTTTCTGCTTGCTGTTTGAGTGGCCGTAAAATATGCAGATTGTCGCCTGACGGTTTGACTTCTTGACGTTCTTGGCGTTTTTCCTCACGCGTCGCGGTGCTTTCCACTTTTAACGCTTGTTTGGCACGCCACTCTTTTAACCAAGAAGCATAATCTACTAATGAACCGCCAAAGATATCCATTTTGCCATCAGCCACCAGCAAGAACTCATCACAACAGCTACCTAATAATTGTCGATCATGGGAAACCACAATTAATGCGCCGTTAAATGCTTGCAACGCCATACTCAAGGCATGACGCATTTCCAAGTCTAAATGGTTGGTCGGTTCATCTAAAACCAAGACATTCGGACGTTGCCAGACAATTAACGCCAACGCTAAACGGGCTTTTTCACCACCTGAAAAGTTTTCAGCAGGTGTAATCACACGATCACCTTGAAAACCAAAGCTACCTAAAAATTTGCGCAGTTCGATTTCGGAGGTACGCGTGGCAATCCTCGTTAACGCCAATAATGGGCTGGCATTCATGTCTAAATGGTCAACTTGATGCTGTGCAAAATAGCCTAAGACTAAATGTTCACTGGCAACACGCTCCCCCGCCAATAACGCCAACTCACCGACTAAGGATTTAATCAATGTCGATTTACCTGCGCCATTCGGGCCTAATAAGCCAATTCGTGTTTCGGGGCTAAAATTCAGGTTAATGTCACTAACCACGACTTTTGCGCCATAACCTGCATCAACACTATCCAAACGCACTAAAGGATTGCTGAGTTTAATCGGGTCACGGAATTGGAAGCTAAACGCTGAGTCAGCATGAGCGGGGGCAATTTGCACCATCCGTTCTAATTGTTTAATCCGACTTTGTGCTTGTTTTGCTTTGGTGGCTTGAGCGCGGAAACGGTCAATATACTTTTGCAAATGCGCCATATCGAGCTGTTGTTTTTCATAAGCTTGTTGATGCTGCGCTAAACGTTCAGCACGAGTCCGTTCAAACGTCGTGTAATTACCCGTGTACAGCGTCATGGTTTGCTGTTCGATATGAATAATATGACTGACGGTGGCATCTAAAAAGTCGCGGTCATGGGAAATCAGAATTAACGTGCCTTGATAACGAATCAACCAATCTTCGAGCCACAAAATCGCATCTAAGTCTAAATGGTTGGTCGGTTCGTCGAGCATCAACAAATCAGAGCGACACATTAACGCTTGCGCCAAGTTCAAACGCATCCGCCAACCACCCGAAAACTCACTGACCGCTTGTTGCTGATTGGCTTCGCTAAAACCTAAACCTGCTAATAGTTGTGCGGCACGAGCAGGTGCGGTGTAGCCATCAATCGAATCAAAATCACCATATAATTCAGCGAGTTTAAGGTCGTCTTGTTCTGTTTCTAAGGCGTTACTAATGGCACGCCATTCTTTATCACCGTCTAACACAAAGTCGATAGCACTTTGGCTGAGCGCGGCCACTTCTTGTGCCATGTGTGACACCGTCCAGTTTTGCGGGCGCGACAATGTACCGCCATCAGGCGTAAAGCCACCAAGCAATGCGGCAAAAAATGTCGATTTGCCAGCACCATTTTCGCCTGTTAACGCGACTTTCCAACCCGGATGAATCATGGCGGAAGCATTGGCAAATAATACACGGCCATTTCGGCGTAACGTCAGGTCTTGGTACTGAATCATGGAGGCAACATCGGCAGGCTATAAAGAAGGCGTGTATTGTAAGATAGAAAACTTCGTTTGTCGTGCTTGTTAAGTTTTTGGCGGATTACCTGCGACCTGAGCTTGGAGAGGCTGTCTAGCCGTGATGACTCGTGCTAATATTTTCAACGCTGACTTACTAGAGAAGGGAGTGCACAACATGACGATAACACGTAACTTAGAAGACAATGACTTGATGGTCTTTATAGGCTCAGGAGTCATAACAAGACCAGAGTTTGATGAAGGTAAAAAATATGTCATGACTCATATTAAAGAGCATGGCAAAGTTCGCGTATTAGTTATGATTGCCGAGGATTTTGTGGGCTTAGAGTCTTTTGCATCTTGGCACGACACCCAAGAAGACGAATTTATTCAACAGCATATCAGGCGTTTGGCAATTGTTGCTTCATCAAAGTGGTCAGAAGATGCCATGTTATTTTTCCTCGGGGGTTTATTACCATTTCCTATACAGTATTTTAAGAGTGCTGACGAGACTTTGGCGAGAACGTGGTTACAGTCTTAATTTAATTAAGGTTGGTTGAAACCATAAAGATAAAGAAAGTAAAAAGGCGACCGAAGTCGCCTTTTGACATCAACTACGAAGTCATTAGGTAGCTGGTGTTTCGTTTGTTGGTGTTTCAGCTGCTGGAGCTTCTACAACCGCTGGAGCAACAACTGGCGCTGGCGTAGGCACAGCAGCAGGCTTACGTGTCACTGTGCGTTTTACGGTAGGCTTTGCAGGCGCAGCAGCAACAGGTGCTTTAGGTGCGGCAGGCTTACGTGTAACGGTACGCTTAACGGGAGCAGTCGCTTTTTCGGCAGCTTTGCTCACTTCGTCTGCCACATGTGTTGCTTCTTTTTTAACATCAGCAGCAACTTGTGCCACTTCTTTTTTCACTTTAACTGCGGCTTTGCTCACTTCGTCAGCAACGTGAGTCGCTTCTTTTTTCACTTCGTCAGCAACGTGAGTCGCTTCTTTTTTCACTTCGTCAGCAACATGAGTCGCTTCTTTTTTCACTTCTTGCGCTAAAGCAATGGCAGCATCTTTACCTTGGACAAATTTCGTTTGCACATAGCTGCGTAAATCACTGCTTTGGAAAAAGCTTTTTGCTTTTTCGTAATCTTTTTTAGCAGCTTCTAAAGCGGCTTCGGCATGAGTTTGTGCATCTTTTAATATTTTTTGTGCATCAATATCACCGCTTTTAATGACTTGTGATAATTTTGCTAACACGTCTTTGTAACTCGCTTCTGCTTTTTCAACTAATTTACGAGCTGACTCAATATATTTTTCAGCTTCTTTTTGCGCTTTTTTTGCAAGCTTTTGCAGTTGCGCGCTAGTGTCGGCAACTAATTTTTCAGCGTTAACAGATTTTTTTTTGCTAGACATGATGTGATACTCCAAAAGATGATGTCAGTAGTGAAAAAATAACCTAAACAGGGCAAAAAAGCGATATTTATTGTCTGACAAAAGTACACTTACCGACAATAGACACTCTCAATCTAGCTTATTTTTTTGCCTCAACGTATGCTCTGTCTGTTTTTAGGATTTATGCCCATATTTTGTCATTTTTAAACAGTAAAATGAGAATTAGCGCGTAATAATGATTATAGTTTGTTATTACGCCAATCAGTAAAATAAAAAATTATTTTACGGCAGTCCTATGTTGATAAAAACTATTTTAATTGGAGTCTTTATGAAGCGTTTGTTTATTGTCGCAGCATTAGCTGTCAGCCATGCAGCCTTTGCAGCACCAGAAGCCGTTACCACCGCCCCCGCCACAACAACGACATCAACATTTAAGAATGATGATAGTAAAGTCGCCTATAGTTTAGGTTTTGTGTTTGGTAAAAATAATGCAGCGGCTATTGAAAATTTAGATATTGAAACATTTGTTGCAGGCTTTAAAGATGGATATGGAGGCAAAGACGGCCTATTAACGGAAGATGACATTAAAAAAGTATTAACGGATTATAAAGAACGTCGTATGGCACAAGCGCAAGCCGACTTTCAAAAACAAGGCGAAGAAAACAAAGCAAGAGGCGCGGCTTTCTTAGTAGAAAATGCTAAAAAAGCGGGTGTTATAACTACGGCATCAGGTTTGCAATACGAAGTGCTTGCTGAAGGGACTGGCAAAAAACCGAAAGCTACTGACAATGTTGAAGTACATTATGAAGGTAAATTAACCGATGGGACGGTTTTTGATAGCTCCGTTGCTCGTGGCCAACCTGCTTCTTTTCGTTTAGACCAAGTCATTCCTGGTTGGACCGAAGGCGTACAATTAATGAAAGAAGGTGGCAAAACGCGTTTCGCCATTCCTTCTAATTTAGCGTATGGTGAAATGGGTGCTGGTACTATTCCGCCCAATTCAGTGTTGGTTTTTGAGGTTGAATTACTGAAAATAGCGAAGGAAGAAACCCCAAAAAGTGATGTGAAAAAAGCTAAGAAAAAGTAGGTTATCTATATTACGGAAATATGCCAAGCGTCTGTGTTTGGCATATCTTCGCTTGATGATGAGCTAACCCTTATCACCCGAACGACGACCACAATGACGACATATTGGCGTGAATAACGTAGGCTCTCTTTTGCCAACAAAGACATTATGACAAACAGGACAGCGTAAACGTCTAATGACGAGCAATAACACGCCCCCCATGACAGTACTTGCTAAAAATACACCTTCTAAGATGTGACCTAAAACAGCACTCAAGTTGTGAAAACGAAAAATAGCCGTGACGAAAACACCTATTGTCAATGCAGCAATACTTAAAGAAGCTTGGCATAAACGTTGTATGACACGAATTTGTCGAATAGTCTGCACTACTTGGTTCTCTCTTAATGTGACGGTTGATGTGGTAGCATAATTTTTTTCTGCATATTGATTGTGATAGTGTTCACACTTCTTATAAACGTACTACATTATTGTAACAAATGTTAAGCATTACAAGACGAGCGACAGGATATCAATGATGAACGCACCAATCATGGTCAAAAATCATACTCACATCATCTTGTTTGATGGTGTATGCAATTTATGTGCAGGTTGGGTATATTTTGTTGTTAAACGAGATTCTCAGCAAAAGTTCAAATTTGCTTCGGTTCAATCTCCTGAAGGGCAGGCATTATTGGCATGGTGTGGCCTGCCAATAAACCAATATGACACCATGGTTTATATTGAACATGGCCACGCTTATTTTCGATCAACCGCCTTTTTGCAAGTCGTCAAACATTTTGGTGCACCGTGGCCATTATTAGGACTTGGACGCATTGTACCCCGCGTGATTCGAGATTGGCTGTACGACCGTATTGCGCTTAATCGTTATCGTTTGTTTGGTCAGCGCAAACTGTGTTTTATGCCAACACCTCAATTAATCTCACGTTTTGTCTTGGAATAATTCAGCTATGTTGTACGCCAAACGTTGGTTACAGTTCATTGCTATTGCTCATATTATTGGCGGTTTAATGCTGCCTGTGGTGGTGCAACTTGACATGGCACAACCTTATTTTCGCTTAATGGCTAATGAGTTTGCGTTAAGTTCTCAACAAGATTTATTATTTTTACAGTTTTTAGTCGGTATTTTTGGCCCAACAATTGCCAGTTGGGGCGTGTTGTTTTGGGCGGTAGTCACGCAGTCTTTTGCGCTACCCACCAAAGGCGCATGGTGGTTAATGATCGCTGCCTGTGTGGTATGGGCAGTATATGACAGCATTTATTCCAATTTTTATGGTTTATGGATCAATGCAGTGATTAACGGCGTAGTCTTTATCAGTATTGTTGTACCGTTATGGTGGGTGCGTCAGGAGTTTGAGTAAGCGTCCTATGATGTCAACAAAGAAAGATAATCAGGACTTACGCATCGCACCGCGATTAGCGCGTTTTGTGAACATAAAGCCGCCTAAAGCGGCTGAAATGTGAACAAATAAGCGATAACCGCGTAAGTCCTAATAATGCAGCGATTGTTGAATATTCTCTCGTGCTTGTGGCTCAAAATGTTGTCGAAAATAATCGGTATGATAAATCGTCGGACGCTCCAAAAAAGAACGTAATACCTGTCCTCTACCCTGCTTAAATTGCTCGGTATTAACCCAATGATACTCTTGGCGAATTTGTTGCTCGTACTCGGCAAAACGTGTTGGCTCACGCCCTAAAATAGCTAAATCAATATCGACTAATAATTGACTGTCTGTATCTGACGCTAATGATGGTGCGTGATGTTGAGTCGCCATAATTAAGGTTTCAATACGCGCTATCAGTACGGATGTCGCACCGATCTCGTGAAGAATACGCGTTGCCCACGCCGCACTTTTGGCTTCGTTATCATTGGCATGGACATCATACACGGCATCATGAAAATACAATGCCAACGCAATCTGTTCTGGTTGAGCCGCCAAATGCTGCAACTGTGTTAACAAGCTTAAACACTCTTGTAGATGCTGCAGCGTGTGGTAATAACGATGCGGCTGTGAATAGGCCGCATTTAACGCTTCCGCCAATGTTGACGGGGGCGTTAACTGTAATTGTTGCCACATCGTTGACCAATTCATTGCGTATCTCCTTGATACAAAATCAAGCTGCTATTCGATCAATAATAATCGTCTTGTCGTCTTTAAACATACTAAGAGGAAGCTTAGAGATTCGTCCAAGAGTCATTGTGAAGAAATTATCTACACCGACTTTTGGTATCCATATACATCACTTGTGAGATAAAACAATAGGCTGATACTATCGCTCTACTATGAATAAAATGGATTTATCATGAGCCAAAAAGCAGAGATTCAAGCCTTATTGATAGCCATAGGCAAACAATTTCCTGAACTTAAAAAACGTATCAATCAAATAGACCAAGTAATGACGACATCTCGGCTAGAGGAGTTTGCAAAAGCGACAACAGAAGCCGTTGCTCAACGAAATCCACAATACGTCAAAAGCCATTTTGATTTTATAGAGCATTGGTTAAAAATGGCAACGCCTATGCAATATCATTTTATTGATGTTTATTATGCCGAAGTTTTACTTTATGGCTTATCTGATGAGGATAAAAAATGGGGATGGCAATTAATGCCATCTCATCTACGCCAATTACATCAACGTTTATGGGGAGTCAGAAAATCGTATATGCAATAACGCCACTAATACATATAAGTTGCTGTTCCTGCTGCAATCATCTCGCCGCTATCATTATGCAACTCCATACGCGTAACACACACCTTTTTTCCAACACGCAATAAACTCGCCGTTGCTGTAAACAACTGACCTTTACCTGCTTGTAAATAATCAATCCGCATATCTATAGTGGCTAAACGGTTGATCCGAGCTAATCGCTCTTCTCTAGGCGTGCCTTTTAACGCTGCGTAAGCCGCACTCATGGCCATTGCGCCACCGACCGAATCCAGAGCGGTCGCAATCACGCCACCGTGTAAAATCTGCTTAAACATATTACCAATTAATTGTGGCTGCATGGCAAATTCCGCACGAATCGCCGTAAACGTCATCTCCGTGACCTTCAAACCAATCGACTGGTTAAACGGAATCATATTGAAACCTAACTGTAATCGTTCTTGTAAAATACGGGCTTTTTCTTCATCAGAAATTTCAGGTTTCTCGTGATGATGGGTCATAGCGGCTACTCAAAATAAGGATTGTTCGCCTTCACCCTAGCAAATGCTTGCTTTGTTGCCAATGGCTTTAACTGATTTTTATCGACAAGGCGACAATCTATCCCGTAATCCCTAAAATAGGCGATATTCGACCCTATTTAAGAGTGAACAATGATGTTATCTCACCAATCCGATGCCGACATTATGGCAATTGCCAATCCAATCATGGACAACTTAATGGCAGGCTCTACCGCCATCGACCATGCCCAACATACGCGTGACTTTAGTGAACGTATGAAAGCGATTGTCACGCCTGAACATTTACAGTATGTCTGTCAGCACTATCAAGCCCAATGGGGTTATTTTACGGAACGCGAATTAGTCGCTATTTTTCGACGGCCAACATCGGTGGCGATTGTTTGGAAACAATTTTACTCACAACAAGCGGGTGAATTTGTCGCCGAAATGGTGTTAATCGAGCAAAATGGCCAGTATTTAGTTGACCACGCGATGGTGTTTTAATTTACGTTATTGTTAGCAATTTTTATTGAGTATGATTATGTCGCAATTTACCTTTAGCCGTTCACCTTTTCCCAATACCCGTTTACGCCGTTTACGCTATCAAGAGTTTAGTCGCCGTTTAGTGCAAGAAACCGTGTTGACCGCTGCTGATTTAATTTACCCGATGTTTGTCATTGAGGGTGAAAATCGTCGTGAAGCCATTCCTTCTATGGTAGGCATTGAACGGATGTCGATTGATGAACTGTTAAAAGAAGCGGCAGAGTTAGTCGCCTTAGGCGTGCCTGCGGTAGCGTTATTCCCTGTAACCCCACCCGACGCTAAAAGCTTATTAGCCGAAGAAGCGTGGAACCCTAATGGTTTGGCGCAACGGGCTGTTCGCGCATTAAAACAGCACTTTCCGCAACTCGGTGTCATTACCGATGTCGCTCTAGATCCATTCACCACCCACGGCCAAGACGGTATTATTGATGACAATGGTTATGTCATTAACGATGTCACCACCCAAGCCTTAATTAAACAAGCACTGTCTCATGCCGAAGCAGGGGCAGATATTGTTGCGCCCTCTGACATGATGGATGGTCGTATTGGTGCAGTTCGTGCGGCTTTAGAAGCTGCCAACTATCCGAATGTCTGTATTTTAGCGTATGCCGCCAAATATGCCTCTAACTACTATGGCCCTTTCCGTGATGCGGTTGGTTCGGCAGGAAACTTAAAAGGCGGCAACAAAAAAACCTATCAAATGGATCCTGCTAATCGGATGGAAGCCTTACATGAGGTCGGTTTAGATTTAGCCGAAGGTGCTGATATGGTGATGGTGAAACCCGCCATGCCGTATTTAGATATTGTTCGTGAAATCAAAAACACCTATCAAGCACCTACGTTTGCCTATCAAGTCAGTGGCGAATACGCCATGCACATGGCAGCGATTCAACACGGTTGGTTAAAGCGTGATGAGATTATTTTAGAGTCATTAATGTGTATTAAACGTGCAGGTGCAGATGCCATTTTGACCTACTTTGCGAAAGAAGCGGCTATTTTGTTGCAGCAAAAATAACTTACATACGCTCACTTGTACGGCCTCGATGCGGAGCATAGCATCGGACTTTCTTTTGTATTCTAAGGGCACGTTATATGTCAATTTCTATGTATCAAGCGTCAATTCCTGTTTTTCTTCATATGCTCGGCAATTTAATTGCAATTTTAGAAAAAGGTGCAGCACATGCCGAAGCCAAAAACTTTGACGCAAGCATTTTAGTGAATAGCCGTCTTGCGCCTGATATGTTTGCTTTAGCGCGACAAGTGCAAATTGCGACGGATATGGTGAAAGGTGGCGCGGCGCGTTTGGCAGGTTTAGAGCCACCCAAATATGACGATCACGAAACAACGATTGCTGAATTGATAGCGCGGGTACAAAAAGTTATCGACTATTTAAGTACGTTTACAGCCGAGCAAATTGATGGTTCTGAACAACGCGCTATTGTCTTAGCCTTACGCACTCGCACCTTGAATTTTGATGGTCAAACGTATTTGCAGCACTTTGTTATTCCTAATATGTACTTTCATATCACCACGACCTATAACATTTTGCGTCACAATGGTGTTGAGTTAGGAAAGCAAGACTTTATTGGGGCTGTTTAACTCGGCGGCATAAGCACTTATGGAACAAATGGCTTCATCAAAATGTTAGCATATATTTTTGAGAAGCCTGTGCCAAAAGACCAAAACTCCCATTAACCCATAATTTAACCACGTAATAACAACTCAGCTCCTGCCGCTAAAAATCCTGAACGTGATTTATAGCGGCTGTCCTTAGTCACTCTATTATCAATCAAATGAATCAATCGGCTAGGCAACGTTACATTGATTTTTTCGGCCTTACCCATAAAGCGACTGACATCAATATCAACAATCGCCCAAATATAATTTACGGCAAAGTCAGGGTTTTGTTGATGTTTAGCCATATCCGTTGGTAAAGGAATCTCTTGATCATCTTCCACTAATCCTTCCAAATGAAACTCAATCGCCTCACGCACGTTGTTTAAGGCTTCTTCCATTGTGTCACCTGCCGAGAAACAACCCACAATATCAGGCACAGTGACACCATAGGCATGTGTGTCATCGCCTAACTCAATCGCAATGGGATATAACATAGTCTTCACCTCTTAATCCGTTGGTTGAAGACTGACCTCATACGAGGCCAGCTTGCTTCAAGATGCTTTTGACAGTACCAATAGGTAGGTCTTTTTTAGGATGCGGCACTGTTACTCGCCCCTGCTTATGAGGATGCTTGTACTGGTGATGACTTCCTTTAACCCCTACTAGATACCAACCATCGGCTTCGAGCTGTTTGATAAGTGTTCGACTTTCCACAACTCTCTCCGCTCTATCGACAGGATTATTATAACCTTAATATAGCCGAGTAAAATAACCCTAGAGTTATTTTTTGCGCAATCTATCCATGTCTAAGTGGTTCCCATAGCCTGTGTAAAACACGGGTGTCGGTAGAGTTAAGGCAAACATCTGGAATGTTTTGGCAAATTATTGTCCCGTATTGCATACGGGCTACACTTGCTTTAGTACGCGTAACTGTTAGCTGTAAAGTTTAGTAGTTTCAAAATCATTCGGGCTTCCATTGTTCCCTTAATATTTTTACATCTAAAATCAATGAGGTAGATTTATCATCAAATAACTCATTTTCTTCAACTTCATCTTTAATATATTTTAAGTACCGAACTCTATCAAATATAAAAAACTCTGCAAAAGAACGATAACGATTAGCTCCTGGATTATCTGGACTAAATGACCATGTTTCGTATTCACCATCTTTGGTAACTTCATTACTGACAAAACCGTAGGCATCTGTATCCCAAAATCCAATTGTCAAAAAATTCATGTTAGATTTTTTTATAAATGGACAATCAGCCTTTGTTGAGTCTTCATCGTCATGCTCATAAGAGTCATATCTATAATAATCATCATCCGTAATATCCAAATCGCTCAACCAAGAGTCAAAAAAAGGATGATATATATTCGGTGCAATATTTTTGAAATAATTGATATTACGCAGTTGATAAAAAGCTTTAATCTCACCACGACATATCACATTTGTATAGAGTTTATTAATAAACTCTATACCTCCTGCTATTACAAAGTCCTTGTATGACTTTGGAAATACTATTTTAAATCGAGCTTCAGCCTCTGATAAATTTATCTCATGTTTTTTTAAGCCTGCTACTTTTGTTGCCGCTACAAGCGCATCTTTTGCATCACCTTCGAAAACCAGCATCTCAGCCAAACATTTAAAGTAATGACTCCATTTTTCAGGACTCCCTATATAACCTGAGTCAATAGTCCTTAATGGCGTATATAAATTCATGTTTTTTCTTCCCCTTATCAAAACAGCAAAATGATTTACTAATTCCCAATTTTTCCATCTTTGCATAACCTGAGTTCGGTTTAAGCGAAGAAAGGAGCATGACCCTGAAATGGTGTAAAATACGCGTATAGTTAATCGTCAATAATCTTCTGCTGTTTCGCCTTTAATGGTGCGTGGTACGCACCCTACGAAACTCTGAACCTCAAAGAACTCAACCCTTAAATAAGAAACCCCGCCAATCGGCAGGGTTTCTTATCAGCTCAAGAGGCTAATGCTTAACGCGGTAAGACGCTGCTTCCCATGAGGAAGATATCGACTTCACGTGCGCATTGACGGCCTTCACGAATCGCCCAAACCACCAAAGATTGACCGCGACGGACATCACCAGCCGCGAACACACCTTTGACGTTGGTCGCGTAACAGCCTGCACCGTCAGTGGTCGCACTGGCATTGCCACGACCATCTTTGTTAACACCAAACGATTCCAACACGCTACCGACAGGATTAACAAAACCCATCGCTAAAAACACGTTGTCCGCTGGTAGCTCAAACTCAGAGCCAGCAATCTCAGTCATACGACCACCTTCCCACGACAAACGAACGCCTTGCAATGCTTTCACACGGCCATTGCCATCACTGACAAAACCTTTAGTGAGCACAGAGAAATCACGTTCACAGCCTTCTTCATGCGAGCTAGAAGTCCGTAATTTGATTGGCCAGTACGGCCATACTAAGGGCTTGTTTTCCTCAACAGGAGGCATCGGCATCACTTCAAACTGAGTGACGGATGCCGCACCGTGACGGTTGGATGTACCCACGCAGTCAGAACCCGTATCACCACCACCAATGACAATGACATGCTTGCCTTTGACATTGATTGGGTTGACAGCACCGCCTTCCACTTCTTTATTTTGTGGAATCAAGAATTCCAACGCGAAATGTACGCCACCTAACTCACGGCCAGTCACAGGTAAGTCACGCGGAACTTCTGAACCACCCGACAAGATCACGGCATCAAACTGTGACTTCAACGTATCAGCAGAAATCACTTCCGTTGCATCGTTGGTGATACCCGCAGGGATAGAGTCTGAACCCACCAATACGTTAGTACGGAACACAACGCCTTCGGCTTCCATTTGGGCAACACGACGGCGAACGGTTTCTTTATCCAACTTAAAGTCAGGAATACCACGACGTAATAAACCACCGACATGACCGTTCTTTTCAAACACCGTCACGTCATGGCCAACACGCGCCAATTGCTGTGCAGCTGCGAGGCCAGCAGGGCCAGAACCCACAACCGCTACTTTTTTGCCTGTCTTAACCGCCGCAGGTTGAGGAACAATCCAACCATTTTCCCAGCCTTTGTCGATGATGTAATGCTCAATCGACTTGATGCCGACTGGCTCGGCGTTAATGCCGAGCGTACACGCAGTTTCACACGGAGCAGGACAAATACGACCCGTAAAATCAGGGAAGTTATTGGTCGAATGCAGGACTTCCAACGCTTGCTTGACGTTGCCGGTGTAAACCAAGTCATTCCAATCAGGAATGATATTGTTGACAGGGCAGCCGTTGTTGCAGAATGGAATACCACAATCCATGCAGCGAGCACCTTGGATTTTAGCGTCAGCATCAGAGAGGCTGCCGACAAATTCCTTATAGTGCTTCACACGGGTGTCCGCAGGCTCATAGCTTTCGGACAAACGATGAAATTCAATAAAACCAGTGGGTTTACCCATATCAGGCGACCTCTTTCTGTTGCTGCGCCGCTAACTCAGTCAGTGCGCGTTTATATTCATGCGGATACACTTTGACGAACTTATCAAGATTTTCGTCCCAGTTCGCCAAAATAGCCTGAGCTGTCGTGCTGCCTGTATAGTCAGCATGGCGACTGATAAGCGCTTTTAATTGCGCTTCATCTTTCAAACCACGGTGTAACGGCACATCAGCAGGAGCTTTAGCATCGACGACCACTTTTTCTAGTGCAACCTGAGTCAAGTTACAACGGCTCGCAAAAGAACCATCCGCATCATAGACATAGGCAATACCACCCGACATACCTGCCGCAAAATTACGACCTGTATTGCCCAGTACGACGACTGTGCCGCCCGTCATGTATTCGCAACCGTGATCGCCCACACCTTCGACGACTGTCGTGCCGCCTGAGTTACGGACAGCAAAACGCTCACCTGCTACACCTGCGAAGAAGCCTTCACCTGCAATAGCACCGTACATGACTGTGTTGCCTAAGATGATGTTCTTGGCTGTGTTGCCACGGAAGTCTGCATGTGGACGGATGATGATACGGCCACCAGACAAGCCTTTACCCACATAGTCATTGCCTTCGCCGACTAACTCTAAGGTGACACCGTGTGCAAGGAATGCACCACAGCTCTGACCCGCAGTACCATTCAATTTTAAGTGAATGGTGTCATCAGGCAATCCTGCAAAGCCATAACGCTTGGCCACTTCACCCGATAACATCGTACCTGCGGTACGGTTGACGTTACGGATTGGTAGCTCAATCGTGACTTTTTTACCGTGTTCTAATGCTGGTTGTGCCAGCGCGATGAACTGGTGATCCAGTGCTTTAGCGATGCCATGATCCTGAATTTCGGTCTGTTGGCGTGGCACTGAAGCAGGAACATTCGGTAAATGGAAAATACGCGAGAAGTCGAGACCTTGTGCTTTCCAATGGGTAATGCCTGTTTTAGTGTCAAGCAAATCAGCACGACCAACCAATTCCGAGAAGGTACGCACACCAAGCGAGGCCATGATTTCACGCACTTCTTCGGCAATAAAGAAGAAGAAGTTGACCACGTGCTCTGGCTGACCTGTAAAGCGTTTACGCAGTTCAGGGTCTTGGGTGGCTACACCGACGGGACAGGTATTCAAATGACACTTACGCATCATGATACAACCTTCCACCACGAGCGGAGCGGTCGCAAAACCAAACTCGTCAGCACCTAACAATGCACCGATGACCACGTCACGACCCGTCCGCAATTGACCATCGACCTGTACGCGGATACGACTACGCAACTGGTTCAAGACTAAGGTCTGTTGGGTTTCGGCAAGGCCAAGTTCCCACGGCGCGCCTGCATGTTTGATCGAGGACAAGGGTGAAGCACCTGTGCCGCCGTCATGACCTGCAATCACCACGTGATCCGCTTTGGCTTTGGAAACACCCGCAGCAACCGTACCAACACCGACTTCCGAAACCAGCTTGACCGATACCGAAGCGGCTGGATTGGCGTTTTTCAAGTCATGAATCAACTGTGCCAAATCTTCAATCGAGTAAATATCATGGTGCGGAGGTGGCGAAATCAAACCCACACCCGGTACGGAGTGACGGAGGAATCCGATGTACTCGGATACCTTATGGCCAGGTAATTGGCCACCTTCACCGGGCTTCGCGCCCTGTGCCATTTTGATCTGAATCTGGTCAGCATTAACCAAATATTCAATGGTCACGCCAAAACGGCCAGACGCAACTTGCTTAATCGCTGAACGCAAGCTATCGCCTGCTTTTAGTGTTAAGTCACGTTCAATACGTCCTTTACCGAGTACGTCTGACAATTGCGTGTCTTGTACGACAGGGATAAAGCGTTTGGCATCTTCACCGCCTTCGCCTGTATTCGACTTACCGCCAATGCGGTTCATCGCAATCGCCAATGTGGTATGGGCTTCGGTAGAGATAGAACCTAAGGACATCGCGCCCGTCGCAAAACGTTTAACGATGTCTTTGGCGGACTCGACTTCATCCAATGGCACAGGTGTGACGTTGGCAGTACAGAATTCAAACATGCCGCGCAACGTCAAATGGCGTTGAGACTGGTCGTTGATAATCCGTGAGTATTCTTTAAACGTAGAGAACTGGTTAGTACGCGTTGAATGTTGTAACTTCGCAATCGCGTCTGGTGTCCATAGGTGTTCTTCACCACGGATACGGAAAGCGTAGTCACCACCCGCATCGAGCGCGTTCGCCAAGACAGGGTCATTACCAAAGGCAGCGCGGTGCATACGAATCGCTTCTTCAGCGACATCAAATACGCCAATACCTTCCACATTGGTGGGTGTACCTGTGAAGTATTTATCAACAAACGCTGTTTGCAGACCAATCGCTTCAAAAATTTGCGCGCCTGTGTAAGACATGTAAGTAGAGATGCCCATTTTTGACATCACTTTACATAAACCTTTACCAACGGCTTTAGTGAAGTTATAGACTGCTTTTTCACGCTTGGCTTCATCATCGCCAGCCAGTGATTGCAAGGTTTCCAAAGCGAGATACGGATGTACCGCTTCCGCACCGTAACCACCTAACAACGCAAAGTGATGTACTTCACGCGCTGAACCCGTTTCAACCACTAAACCCGCACTGGTACGCAAGCCTTTTTTGACCAAATGCTGATGCACGGCAGAAGTTGCTAACAAGGCAGGAATCGCCACGTTGTCGGCATTCATGTGACGATCGGATACAATCAAAATATTTGCACCCGAACGCACTGCATCTTCGGCTTCGGCAGCCAATGACGCTAAACGCGCTTCGACACCATCTTTACCCCAAGCAACGGGATAGCAGATATCCAACTCATGCGAGCGGAATTTGCCGTTGGTGTGTTTTTCGATATGACGAATTTTTTCAATATCGTCAAACGACAATACGGGTTGCGATACTTCTAAACGCATGGGCGGGTTGATATCAAAAACACCCAGCAGGTTAGGCTTTGGTCCAATAAAAGACACCACAGACATCACCAAATCTTCCCGAATCGGGTCGATCGGTGGGTTAGTGACCTGTGCGAACAACTGTTTGAAGTAGTTGTACAACGGCTTCAATTTGGACGACAAAACGGGCAAAGCCGCATCGTTACCCATAGAACCCGTCGCTTCTTCACCATTGGCCGCCATTGGTTCAAGTATAAATTTAATATCTTCTTGCGTGTAACCAAAGGCTTGCTGACGATCAAGCAATGAGATAGTAGATGGCTCGATAACTTCTTTCGTCATCGGTAACTCATCTAATTTGATACGGATTTTTTCAATCCACTCGCGGTACGGTTTGGCACTGGCGAGCGAGTCTTTTAACTCAGAATCATCAATAATACGACCCAGTTCTGTGTCAATTAAGAACATCTTACCGGGCTGTAAACGCCATTTTTGCACGATGCGCTTTTCTTCGATGGGCAGTACGCCAGACTCAGAAGCCATGACCACGAAATCGTCATCCGTCACCAAGTAACGGGCTGGACGTAGGCCATTACGGTCTAAGGTTGCACCAATTTGACGACCATCGGTAAAGGCAACCGCCGCAGGGCCATCCCACGGTTCCATCATTGCTGCATGGTATTCGTAGAATGCGCGACGTTTTTCATCCATCAACGTGTGCTTTTCCCACGCTTCTGGAATCATCAGCATCATGGCCTGAGCCAACGAGTAACCGCCCATCACGAGCAATTCCAAGGCGTTATCAAAAGCAGCGGAGTCGGACTGACCGGGGTAATGCAATGGCCATACTTTCTTCAAGTCATCACCCAGAATCGGTGAAGAAATGGCTTGCTCACGCGCCTTAAACCAGTTGACGTTACCTTGTAAGGTATTGATTTCGCCATTGTGCGCAATCATGCGGAACGGGTGCGCTAAATCCCATGTTGGGAAGGTGTTGGTCGAGAAGCGTTGGTGAACCAAAGCTAACGCCGATACGCAATCGGGATTTTGCAAATCAAGGAAGTATTCGCCCACTTGATCGGCCAATAACAAACCTTTATAGACGATCGTGCGCGCCGAGAAAGACGGTACATAAAATTCTTTGCCATGCACTAAATCAAGTGCTTGGATAGCATTGGCTGCACGACGACGAATAATATACAGCTTACGCTCTAGCGCATCTGTCACTACGATGTCATTGCCATGACCGACAAATACCTGACGAATCACTGGCTCTGTCGTCTTAACCGTAGGCGACATTGGCATCGTGTCGGAAACAGGCACATCGCGCCAGCCAAGTAATACTTGACCTTCTGCCAGAATAGCACGCTCGATTTCTTCCTGACAGGCCATGCGCGAAGCACTTTCCCGTGGTAGAAAACACATGCCAACACCATACTCGCCGAATGACGGCAAGGTAACGCCTTGCTTCGCCATTTCAGCGCGTAGGAACGTATCTGGTAACTGAATTAGGATGCCAGCACCATCGCCCATCAGGGCATCTGCACCGACAGCACCCCGATGATCCAAGTTCTTTAGGATCAGCAGGCCTTGTTCAATAATGGAGTGGCTTTTTTGCCCTTTGATGTGGGCGATGAAACCGACACCACAAGCGTCATGTTCGTTGGCTGGGTCATACATACCCTGCCGTTTAGGTACTGCTGTTGCCTTCACACTCTGATCCTCATAAAGCACAAACTCCAGCGCGCACTACTGCGTACAAGCCGGAGGTTAAAAACGCCAGCGTGATGCCTGATAGGGAATTACACGGGGGAAACATTTCATTATACCTCGAAAACGCTGAGGTTCAATAGTAGGCTGAATTCGTCTTGCCGTAGAAAAGGGCTTAAAATTCAAGATTACGGTGCTCAATTGACGCTCCACATCGTATTTGCAGCGCGTGGAGATCGCGAATAGCCCTTTAATTCGTGTTGAATCTGCCCATTGTTGATGGCTAATTGCTCTCGCCACTGTTCAATTAATGGCTGATGATCCATGTGATTGGGGTGAAAATCTGCACGATAATATGCCAAATAGTACGGCAAGGTTTTGAGCAACATCTCGGCGATATAGTAACTATCACGGGCATTGAGCAACAGTTTTGGCACACTCATTAAGCTGTTTTTGCGGTCTTGCCATAATAGCGTTTTCGTCATACTGGCAATACCCATGACAAAGCCCACAGAGATGGTTCGCATACTGCGCCGACGCTGGGCAAGGCTTGGTGCATCGTTACCAAAGACTTGCTGATAGACCTCAAAAGCAACACTTTTATGCTCTAACTCTTCGAGTGCGTGCCACAACCAAAGCTGACGCATATTGTCATCAAAGCCATTAAACAACGAGGGATGACTTAATAAATGGGCGGCGATTAACGCGGTAAAATGCTCATACGCGACTGTGGCCGCTAATTGTCGGCGCAATGAACGTGTTTTGAGCGTAGCCATGCCATTGGTTATTTGTTGCTCATAGGCATGCAGTTGATAATCTTCCTTTTGAATAGCGGCATTAAACTGCGCGTGAGCCTGTGAGTGCATGGCTTCTTGACCAATAAATCCCGAAATATCCGCTTGTAGCTGTGGGTCTGTCACTTGATCCCGTACTTGGCGAACACTATGCACAAAAAACTGTTCCCCTTTAGGAAAGGTCATCGACAACGCGGTCAGCAAATGCGACATCAATGGTGACTGTCCCGAAAAATAATGACGGCTTAACTGTTCTGGACGAAAAAGTGAATGACGAACCGTAATGGCGGTGGCAGTCGTATTCATAGTGTTTGCAACCATTGTGCAATGTGAGAACGACTTAACACCTGTGGCCGCATGGCATCGCTCGTGCGTACCACTTCGGCGAGCTGCGCACCTACCGCCATATCGGCAATGGTTTTTTCGCTGCCAACTAGCCAACCTGTTGTGCTTAACACCAAATTAATTCGGTCTAAATGCCGTAAAAACTCGGCTTCAATATCCGCCTTTGCCATACGACCTGTTCCTTGCATAAAGACTTGTATTGACAGCGTCGCCTTAAATAAAGGCTTTAATATCCGACGCTCAAAGGCAGGACGACCTGCACTACTGACGGCTACCGCGGCATCCAGTGCAACGGGATCATTGACCCTAAAATAGCCCTCATAAAAATATAACAACTCATCCGACCAATCCTCCCATAATTCAACAAGGGCTTTTTGCTGAGGATCAAGAGGATACAAACGAGGCAAATCAGGATAGGTGTCATCTAAATAACGGGCAATCCGCGTGCTATCTTGAATGCGCTGACCATTCATATCGAGAACAGGCAATTTACCTACTTTGCTTAACCCCATGACCTTTGCACCAAGTGCACCGTTATAGTTAACTGTGTCAAAAGCGATGCCTTTGTGGTGCAACGCTTTGGCAACTTTTTGGCAAAAAGGCGAAATTTCCCATTGATGCAAGACTACGTCATGATTCATTTGACACCCCATCTCATGTATTCACTACAATCATGTTAAGTACCTACACAAAAGTTTCACCGTTCATGGTGAGCCTGTCGAACCATTAGCAGCAGCACTTCGACAAGCTCAGTGCGAACGGAACATAAAAACAAACTTTTGTTGATGTACTTAGTTAACTTGGCTAAACGTTAGCCCTGCATATTGTGTTAAACGGTGAATTAACTGCTCACCAAACACGGTTGAGGGTGTCCAAAATCCGCCTGCTTTGTCTGTTTTAGCAATATCAAGTGCCAAACACACCGCTGCTTCACCTAAGATTTTTGCCGTTGAGCCATAACCGGGGTCACGGTCTCCTGTCACTTTTACCGTTAATTTTTGGCCAGCCGAGGTAAGGCCAATTAAACGGATATCATAAAAACCGTTGCGTTGTTGTTCTGGTGTTGGGCCTTCACCTGCTTTGGGAACAATAAAACGCTCCAAGATGTTGCGTGTGGGTGACAAAGCCGCCGCTCCGACAAACCCTGCAATGCCGACGGTTGCACCTGCGGCCACCAAACCACCAATAACACCACGTCCTGTTAGCATAGCTTCATCATATACAAAATCTGTGCCATACGCGTTGCCACTGACGGCATTACTGCGATGGACAACTTTAGTGTTAATACCCGCCATAATAAAAGGGGCTGACCATGCTTTCGCATCATCATCATATTGCGCAAATTGCACGTTGGGTTGCTTGGGCTTGCCTTGGCTCGTCGGACAAAGCGCGAATGGATTCGCCATCAGTTTACGCAACGCAGGGTCAGCCGCAGCTTCTTTGACTAATTCCATAATACTGGCAACTGTACCGCCCGATATACCGCCACGAATCGCTTTCACGCGTAATTTAACGCGGCTACAAGGTTGGCCAAACTGTTGTTGTGCCTGTTGCTGTAAATAATACGTGCCCATATCGGAGGGAACGGAATCAAAACCGCAACAATGCACAATACGCGCCCCACTCGCTTGTGCGGCCGCTTGATGTGCGTCAATCATTTTGGCAATCCATTGTGGTTCTCCCGTGAGATCACAATAATCTGTTCCGCTGTAAGCACAGACTTTCACCAGCGGTGAGCCATACAAAGCATAAGGGCCAACCGTTGACACCACGACTTTCGTTTGTTGGCACATCGCCATTAACGCGGTTTCATCCGCCGCATCCGCCAAGACAATGGGTAATGACTGCGCGGCTGAACCTAAACTGCTACGTAATGTCGCTAGTTTACTCTGCGAGCGACCTGCAATCGCCCAACGAAAATCGCCTTGTGCGCCATGCCGCTCAAACAAATAACGGGTTAATAATTGACCAACAAAACTAGTTGCACCGTAAACAATTAAATGATAATTCGACATGACGTACCTCTAAAGAATGGCTAAACGTTTTTTTCAAGTGCTGCTACGCAAAATCATACAGGTTGCAGTGGCATGAGCATATAGCACACCTGCATCATCACGAATATCCCCTTCCGACATCACCAACGAACGACTTTTATTAATGACACGACCTTCGGCACGTAAGGTAACGTTAAAAGGTAGTGGCCGACACATTTTTACGCCTAACTCAATCGTGCCATAACTTTCACCTGCGGCGAGTACGGTTTGAGTCGCACAACCCGTTACTGTATCTAAGACCGTTGCCGCAAAGCCACCATGTACCCCGCCCATCGGATTCGTATGAGTATGATTCGGCGTTGCTTTAAAAACCACGCGATTTAACTCGACTAACTCTGGCTCCATCGGCATCGTTTTAGAGATGCTCGGTGCAGGAAATAGCCCTTGAGCAAAAGCCTGCATAATTTCTAAACCCGTCATTTGCTGTATGTTCATGATGTCATTCTACCCTTGTATTAAATCGCTTTTTACATTAAGTTCTAAAAAGGAACTTGTCAATGCAAAAACAACGAACAATGGAAGTTGATGATGTACAATAAATATTGGCAGACGAGGTGATTATGAAATGGCAATCTGTGGGTGAGCAACCTTGTTCGGTGGCACGGACGTTATCCGTCATGGGTGATCGTTGGACGATGCTAATTTTACGTAATGCGTTTTTGGGCATTCGCCGTTTTGATGATTTTCAAAGTAGTCTCGGTGTCACGCGCCATGTGTTAGCAGAACGTCTTAAACGTTTGGTTGAGCATGGGATTTTGAAAAAAACCCCGTATCAAGATCGTCAAGAACGCTTTGAATATCGACTGACCGAAAAAGGCCATGATTTGCAACCAATTTTATTAACCCTCACCGCTTGGGGTGATAAATGGATGGATGAAGGTCGCGGTGCGCCTGTTATTTTTCATCATCGAGATTGTGGTCATGCGTTTACACCGATGGTTGTTTGTTCGGTCTGTAAAGAAGCGGTGACGGCACGAAATATCTACTCAACCGCCAGTGAAGATGTTGAGTCATTGGAAAGTAAGTTGCTGTAGAGATAAACCGAAGCTGCATAGATTTTGTATGCAATACGCAAAAATTGACAGTTGCTCTTTTTAACACAAACACTCACCATTCATTTTTTAACTATTGATGAGCATTGAAGTATATGCGTCGTTTACTGATCGTAGGATTGATGATTTCGGCAAATACATGGGCGGATGATGCATCGAAAGAGCACTGGCAAGGCAATGTCGATGTCGGCTATATCAGTAGCATGGGCACAACCAGTGGCAGCAAAGACACGTTTAGAGGAAAAGTCTCTGCAACCCACACAGGCAGCTATTGGGTGAATATTTTCTCAGCCGAAGGCATTGGTGTGCGTGATGATATTCCCACTACAAACGATACTGAACGCTACTTGCTTAACCTTAAATCACGTCACTTTTTCGCCGAATACAACTTCTTTACCCTGCGCGCACAATGGGAAAAAGACTTATTAAGCGCGTCTGAATATCAAATGATTGCCTCGCTAGGTTTAGGCCGAGAGATCATTAAAACAAAAGATCATCATCTGAAACTAGAAACAGGTCTCGGTACTCGGCATAACGAACGGCGTGTGCTTGCGCCGAATAGAGAAACAATTGGCCTATTTAGTTGGGACTATGATTGGAAGATTAATCCAAACACCAAGTTTATTCATAAGGGCACCATAGAATCAGGTGATAGCAACGTTGTAACTCGCGTCACCACGCAACTAAAGCAAAACATCACCAAAGTTATTGCCTTAACGGTTTCACATGATTACAAACACGACAACGGCGACATCAATAAACGAGAAGGTTTAATGAGTGTTGGTTTGAATTATCAGTTTTAAAATATCGTAACGAGGGTTGATGTAGGAAACCCACGAATAAAAAAGCCCTTATTTTTCAATAAGGGCTTTTTCTATTTCAAGCTCAAAAAATGCGATTAAATTGCGATTTCTTTGCCATCTTTACGGTAAATAACAATTGTCGCTGAACGTGGACGCGCCGCCGTGTTGGCATTGACTTGCGTAGGATTAGCAACATCTGGCCAGTGGCTGGTCATCGTGGCTAAATTGCCATTTTCACCCGGATGTTGAATATTGACAAATATCGCCTTGCTGTCTGGAGTCATGGTGACACCTGTGATTTCACACTCTTTCGGGCCGACTAAGAAACGACGCAGATTTTCTTCGGTAGGATTTTTACCTTTGAAGGTCTCTTGAGTGTCAATCATGGTTTTGCCACCATCACCGACTTTACCTGCCACCGCAGCTAACATCATGCAGTTAGTGACATCAGTGTAAGCACCATCATCGGTTTGAATCCATAACAAGCCGCGTGGGTCAAACCATAAACCATCAGGGCTGGACATATCATTGCCTGCGGTTAATCCTGAGACATTGATTTTTGTTTTATCGGCATCTTCTTCGGCGGCAAACACATAAACATCCCATGTAAATGTTGTTGCAGTGTGGTCGTCAGCAGCTTCTTTCCAGCGAATAATATGGCCGTGTGGATTACCTGTACGTTTTACGCCAGCTTTATTTTCGTCGGTGTAATTACGTGGGTTCGCCGCATCAACAGGAATAACAACCGTGCCACGATCCCTATTGTTGGTTAGCGTCAAATAAATTTCGCCCGTTTTGGGGCTAACTGCTGTCCATTCTGGGCGATCCATTTTGGTTGCACCGACCGAATCTGCCGCTAAACGCGTATGAACCACCACCGCCGCTTGCGAGGTAAAAGGATACAGCGCATTATCCGCCGTCAAGCCATTGACGCCTTGAGTTAACTCTAACCACTTGCCCGAACCGTCAGCATTAAACTTGGCAACATATAATTTGCCATCGTTCATGTATTTATCGCCTGCAGTCAAACCTGCGGTCGCGTCAGCTTCATCCCACATTTTGGCCGAAACAAATTTATAGACATATTCGCCTAATGAATCATCACCCATATAAAAGACCACTGCTTTGCCAACTTTTACAGGGGCAATCACTGCACCTTCGTGAGCAAAACGACCTAAGGCTGTACGCTTACGCGGTGCGGCACTGGCCGTAAACGGATCTATTTCTACCACCCAACCAAAGGTATTGACTTCATTACGGAAGTCGGTGTCAGCGGTTTTAGCAGCATCTAAAATGGAGGTATTCCAACGGGTAAAGCGGTCATCACTATCGCTGGCGGTTGACCACGCATTGGCTCCTGTTTTGCTACTAACGCCATAACGCTTAAAGCTGGCAAGCTCAGCCGTGGTGCGTAAAGCGTCATCAGTGCGCTTAAAATAACCCGCCCAATTTTCTTCGCAAGTTAAATAGGTACCCCACGGCGTGTAACCGTTAGCACAATTATTTAATGTGCCACGACCTTTTTTCGCTTTGGCATCATATTTAGTGACTAAAAAACGACTCGCAGCGGCTGGGCCATGAAATTCCATAACCGTATTAGGTGTGACACGACGGTTTAAGGCATTACTTTTATCCACCGTGAATGCGCCTGTCGTTTGACGAGCAACGGCAATAACACTAACGCCATGACAGTTAATTTCTTTTAAGGCTTCTTCAACAGGACGTTTGCCATCAACGGTTGTTGCACCATTAGGATGTAAAAACACATTGCTAATATTTTCATGATTTAAACATAATAAGCCTTGGCTAGAGGCTTTTTTATCCCATTTACCTGTACTACCTAAACCAAAAAACGACATACCATCATGATGATCGCCTGCACGCATTTGATAGGAGTCGGCTGTTTCTGTGCCATCATTCTTCCAAGCAGCCGTCGTGCTATCCAATGGATCGCCCAAGGCATACACCACCGCCACTTCATAACCTGCAGGTACAGTCACCACATCGAGCATATTTTTAGCGACAGGACTAAAACCAAGTTTTAATTCAGGCTCAGGAGTAGCCGCAGGAACGACTGTATCATCACTGTTACCACAACCCGCTAATGACACGCTGCCCAACATCATGGCCGCAGTAGCTGACATACCACTGATAACCGTTTGACGGCGAGATAAACGTGTTTGTAGTAATTCATTAAAATGAGGGTTTTTCGATGTATTAACATCGGTTTCTTCTTGGTGTTGGTCAATATACGTTTTTTGTTCAGTCATGATAAATTACCTAGCGATGAGCGGAGAAATAAACTCCCTCCAAACTAAATAATAAATATGACTGTTATGTGACAAAACTTTAACTTAATGCGCCAATTTAATAATAAACACCATTTTTTGATGATGTTAGGAAGGTTCTTTAGAGTTTGTTGTGCTGTCCCTTCGACTCCGCTCAGGGTTGCGGATGCTGGCTGAGCGGAGTCGAAGCCCCTTATAATTTACGCCCTTAATTCTACCCACGCATTCTATTCGCCGCGCCTGCCAATAAACGCTCGGTATTTACAATCGCGCGCGTATGCGTGCCTTCACCAATTTTGCCACCTGAATCAAAGGCTTCAATGGTGAACTTATATAACTTGCCTTCTCTACCGACATATTTGGCGACCGCTTGCACGACATCATATTTAGGCGTTGCCGCTAAATGGGTGATGTTAATACCAACACCCACCGACAGTTCACCCGCGTTTAATAGTGATGCTAAACCACGCGCTGCCGCTAACTCCATCACGGCAATCATACGTGACGTCGCCAAAACTTCGGGAAAGTCATCTTCGGTCATCACTGCTAAGGCGAGAGCGGTATCATTTTCTGTCACCACCATTGAAGCCGAGGCGGTATCACCTTCTTGTAACACTAATGCTGCCATGTTGTTTTCCTTATAATTTAGATGTTAATGCACAACCATCAAAACAAATTCCTGCCCAGCCATCACGCATAAATGCCCGAATATTGCCGTGACTGGTGCCTGTTGGGTCATTTAATACCTCACGATAAAAACGACCAAAACAGGCCAATGTTTCTGCTTCCGTGAACAGATTTAATTGAGCAAAAGCAAAAATCCGACATGAGCCTTCATTTTGCCCCGCTTCGTTAATAACAGTATTGGTTAAGCCATTAGCAAAGCGTGTTGGTGTGTAATCGTATAAAGCATTGATGACGGTAATGGTATCTTCAAAATCTATTTCCCCTGCGCGCAGGCGTGTTAAAAAACTTGCTAACATAAACTAAAAACTCGTGGTGATTGATTAACAATTTGTCGCGGTATTTATGCCACAATCGCCATCATTTGTCTGTTACGGAAAATTTATCATGTCTAAAAATGTTGTCATTACAGGTGCATCTAGCGGTATTGGTGCAGCTCTTGCTCAAGCCTTTGCTAGTAAAGGTTATAACCTCGGTTTGGCTGCTCGTCGTGGTGATAAGCTCGAAACGCTCGCCAAACACCTAGAAGAAAGCTATCACGTCCGTGTTGCCGTGACGACCTTAGATGTTCAAGAAGATAGCACCATTGCCCCTGCCCTCAATCGTTTAGCGCAAGACTTGGGTCAAATTGATATTGTTGTTGCTAACGCGGGCATTACAGGTGTTCGTCGGAGTGGTAGCGGTGACATTTCGATTGATAAAGCGATTATGCAAACCAATCTGATTGGTGCAATTGCTACGCTAGATGCAGCAACAAAAATCTTTTTAGCGCAAGGTCATGGTCATTTGGTGGGAATGTCTTCGTTTTCTGCCTTCTCACCTTTACCGGGTAGTGCGGCTTATTCCGCCAGTAAAGCGGCATTAACGAATTATATGAATGCGATGCACTTAGAGTTAATTAGCAAAAAAATTAAAGTCACCATTATTCACCCCGGCTTTATCAAAACCGATATTGCGCCACACATGGATAAATATCCCTTTGTCATTGAGGCCGATGTGGCTGCACAACAAATGGTTCGTGCTATTGAAGGCAAAAAAGTGAATGTGATTGTGCCTGCGATGCCGTGGAAAGCCGCGAAAGGTTTGATGAACTTAATGCCTGATCCGTTATTGGCGATGATGTTTGCGAAGTTTATGAAGTGAGTTTTGGGTAACGTGTTATTAGGAGAAAAACATGGGGAATCGTCATGATGTGATTATTTGGGATGCCGATGTTTATGGTGCGCCTAAGAACTTTGTAGAAGGATTAGAGATGGCTTTTACACTCTCTGAGCAAGCTATCTCTTCGCCTGTCAGTCAGAAGTTATTAGCTTTTGCGGCTGATGTTGAAAAGTATATTCAAACCAATCCTGTCCCTCCAAAAGTTTTACGTCATTTAAAATATCTTGAAGCAGAGATCAAAGGCATGGATACAGCAGCCTTTTGCGTTGAGCTACCAAGAGACTATTGGCACAGTATTGTCAAAATTTTACTCACAATAGCCCTAGAGCATCATTTGGTTTTGGTTGACGAAGAAATAGCATTGGTATTATTGCCTGATGGTTCCATATCGCCAGAGCGTAGTGCTGAATATTGGCTACCCATTTTAGAAGGGGCAGACTATCAACAAGGCTTTCCACAAACCCATACAGAACTTCATCAACTATTAATAGCAAGAGCAGATGAGCTATTGGGGGTAAATGGTTTTCGGATAAGTAGAAATATTATCAATGAGGATGCAGAAGAGCTTGATGTAAGCTATATTCGAAAAACTGCTTTTGGAGATCAAGAAATTAGCGTTGGTTGTCTGGGTGGAGGAGATGGTGAGTTTGGACTGGATGTTCACTTATGGTTGCGTCCACCTGAGAGTTATATCAAACCTATCATGATAGCGTCTGAAATTAAATACTCTCACAACGGCATAATATTAAACATCCCCATAATTTTAAGTAAAAAAGACGTAGTTATCCTTAATAGCTGGGAGGGTTTTGAACAATTATTTTTAATGTTAGAAGAGTCTGTTTTAAAATGGGCCAATGCCGCACAAGACCTAAAAGGAATGGATGCTTTGTTAAATGGCAATGTCGATGAACAAATACGTCAGTATGTACACCATCATAAATATATGCCATACGCCTTAATCATTGCCCGATTAGCAAACAACCCTAGTTTTGAACAGCTTACTATTAATTTAGCACCCGAAAAAAATAAGAATTTTTGGCAGGCTAACCCTGTTCCTTTTACAATAGCATGGCCAAAACTCGTCAACTACCTTTGTGAAGAGATTAATCCTGATACATTTGAACAAATGTACACCTTATTAAAAGAAGACGAAAAGCGTTTAGAAGAAAACAGAATTCAGCAGTTCATCACACAATTTCAATTAAATCCAGAACAAGAAGTTATTCCTGTCT